>ENA-ORTP01000110-ORTP01000110.1-human-gut-metagenome-genome-assembly--contig:-NODE-110-length-101213-cov-5.346557_pt1 | contig 101213 bp, 101 predicted proteins | sample MGYA00241913_ERZ509190 | MGnify/ENA primary metagenome ERZ509190 (study PRJEB26280, sample SAMEA2338839) | human gut metagenome | biome: human gut; feature: human-associated habitat; material...
AGATCCACGAAACTATCCTCAAACCTTCGGCCTTCTTCCAACTGCCGGACTTCTATATCGACCTGTTTTCCTATCTTTTCTTCAATGAGCCTCTCTATCTCTTCTTTATGCTCCGCAGTCCCCACCGCAGCGGCGCTTACTTCGTCCGGAAGTACGATGAGCAGGCGGCTTCCCTCTCCCGGGCTTAGCCTGGCTTTCTTCAAATACGTTCGAAGAAGCGGCGATGCGTCATTTGCAATGGTGCGGAAGTCCTGGGCCACTGCCTTTACATCTTCGTTTAGCGCCTTGGGCAGTTCGGGCCTTGGCTTCACTTTCTGTTCTGCGGGGCCATCCGAGTTGACATAGACTACCTTTTCCCTTACAGCGCTGTCTAAAAGTCCTTCTTCTAACTGTTTTTCAATCAGCCTGATCCGGTCAAGAAGCGCATCCTGATTCTGATCCATGGCCGGCCGGCATAACTTTATCAGCGTTACCTCCAGCAGTACCCTTTTCTGGGTGGCGTATTTTAACTGATTGGTAAGGTCCGAGAAAATTCTAATATACCGGATTAGCGTGTCATTGTCAATCATCTGGGCCTCTTCTTTTAACTGGGCCAGATTTTCCGTGGACACGTCCAGCACATCTTCCATATTGTCAGAACTTTTTACAAGGAGCAGGTTGCGCAGATACCAGGTGAAATCCGATGCCAGCTGGGACAGTTCCCTCCCCTGCATCACCAGTTCTTCTACCGTCACTATTACCTTATGCACATCCATGGAAAGCAGTTCCCGAAGCAGCCTGCTGAATGTCTCCGTATCCACAGCTCCCAGCACTTCAAGCACATGATCATAGGTCAGTTTCTCACCAATGTAGAAGGCAACGCATTGTTCCAGCAGGCTTAAGGAGTCTCTCATGGAGCCATCCGCCATCTTCGCAATATAGCGCACGGCCTTTTCCTCCACCTCCCACCCCTCCTTGTCAATCAATTCCCGGAGCCTGTCGGATATGGTCTCAATCGATATTCTCTTGAAATCATACCGCTGGCATCGGCTTAAAATCGTAATGGGTATCTTATGGGCTTCCGTTGTGGCCAGAATAAATATCACATATTCCGGGGGCTCTTCCAATGTTTTCAGCAGCGCATTGAATGCTCCTATAGAAAGCATATGGACCTCATCTATAATATAGACTTTGTACCTTCCTTCTGTAGGCCGGTACGCCACCTCCTCGCGGATCTCGCGGATATTGTCCACGCCGTTGTTGGACGCGGCATCAATCTCTATCACATTCATAGACGTGCCCGCGGCGATCGATCTGCACATGGCGCATTCCCCGCATGGGCTTCCATCTACCGGATGCTCGCAGTTTACCGCTTTCGCAAATATTTTCGCAACCGTTGTTTTTCCCGTACCTCTTGTACCGCAGAAAAGATATGCATGTCCGATACGGTTTGCCTTGATCTGATTCTGTAATGTTGTAATAATATGATCCTGCCCTTTTACATCTCCAAACTCTGCCGGGCGAAATTTTCTATAAAGCGCCGTATATGACATGTTTTACACCTCTGCCTGATTTCTTAGTTTATTTCGTTTATTCATCGCCAAAACTGATACCTATTGTTTTCGCTTCTTTGATCAATCCGCATTTCGGATCTACCATCTTTAATTTTCCCGCCACTTCTTCAAGCGGAACTGCCGTCGTCTCGCCATCTCTCATAGCGACCATATATCCGTATTTTCCTTCCAGTATCATCTCGGCCGCCTTTGCTCCGACCCGAGTTGCAAATACACGGTCGTATGCACACGGAGAACCTCCGCGCTGTGTATGTCCCGGAACGGTAATTCTTACTTCCTTATCTGTCGCTTCTTGGATCTGCTCTGCCAGCTCATATGCGATAGACGGATATTTTCTCTTGGAGATCTTCTCTTTATATTCTTTCTTTTTCAGTTTTGCATCCTCTTTCGAGATTGCACCTTCCGCAACCGCAAGAATCGTAAACGGTTTTCCTTCTCTCGACCGTCTGTTGATCACATCTGTGATCACATTGATATCATAAGGGATTTCCGGAAGAAGGATAATATCCGCGCCGCCCGCTATACCTGCATGAAGCGTTACATATCCTACTTTGTGTCCCATTACCTCTATAATAAATACACGGCTGTGGGACGTTGCCGTCGTATGGATTCTGTCAATCGTATCTGTCGCAATATCCACCGCGCTCTGAAATCCGAATGTCATTTCTGTTCCCCACAGATCGTTATCGATCGTCTTCGGAAGCGTGATCACATTCAATCCCTCTTCCCGAAGAAGATTTGCCGTTTTATGCGTTCCGTTTCCTCCTAAAATAATAAGACAGTTCAGATTCAGCTTATGATATGTATGCTTCATCGCCTCTACTTTATCGAGCCCGTCTTTATCAGGAACTCTCATCAATTTAAACGGCTGTCTCGATGTTCCGAGAATCGTTCCGCCTCTTGTAAGAATGCCGGAAAAATCTTTCGGTGTAAGCATACTGAAGTCCGCATAGATCAATCCTTTATATCCGTCTTTAAAACCGTAGATCTCCACATCGTCCCGTTTGGAGCAGATTCCTTTCACAACTCCGCGCATCGCCGCATTTAATGCCTGACAGTCTCCGCCGCTTGTCAACATTCCGATTCTTAACATAACGCACCCTCCTTGATCGTATCATCCGTGCATAACGCACCCCAAAACTGTTTTTCTGATATTTGAATAGTTTCTATAATGCAAATAAGCAGCCGGTAATTCCGACCGCTTATTATTATACTCTATTTACGGAAATCCAACAAGAAATTTTAAAACTACAGTCTCTTAAGCAGTTCTTCTCTTTCTTTTTCAAATCCCGGTTTTCCAAGCAGGGCGAACATATTCTTCTTATAACTTTCAACACCCGGCTGGTTGAACGGATTAACGCCGAGTAAATATCCGCTCACTCCGCATGCAAATTCAAAAAAGTAAAACAATTCCCCGAGATAAAACTCATTCTGCTCCGGAATCTTTACCATAAGGTTCGGCACATTACCGTCCGTATGCGCAAGGATCGTTCCGTTCATCGCACTCTTGTTAATGAAATCAACATTTTTTCCGGCAAGATAATTCAATCCGTCAAGATCTACCGGTTCTTCGTTGATCACAATCTCTGCTCTTGATTTTTCTACATTAAGAACCGTCTCAAAAAGAATTCTGTTTCCATCCTGAATAAACTGTCCCATAGAATGAAGATCTGTCGTAAGATCTACAGATGCAGGAAAGATTCCTTTCTGATCCTTGCCTTCACTCTCTCCGTAAAGCTGTTTCCACCATTCGGATACATAATGAAGACTCGGTTCGTAGTTTGCCAGCACTTCCACAGTTTTTCCTTTACGAAGAAGAATATTCCTGACAGCCGCATACTGCATTGCGCCATTCTTTTCAAAATCAGCTTCCAAAGCCGCCTTTCTTCCCGATGCCGCTCCTTCCATTAATTTGTCGATATCCGCTCCGCTTACCGCGATCGGCAGCAAACCTACTGCAGTAAGAACAGAGAAACGACCGCCTACATCGTCCGGCACAACGAATGTCTCGTAACCTTCTTCTGTGGCAAGATTTTTCAACGCTCCTTTCGCTTTGTCCGTCGTTGCGTAAATCCTCTTTGCAGCCTCTTCTTTTCCGTATTTTTTCTCCAACAGTTCTTTAAATACGCGGAAAGCGATAGCCGGTTCCGTCGTCGTTCCCGATTTGGAGATCATATTGATTGAAAAATCACGATCTCCGATCACATCGATCAGATCTTTTACATATGTACTGCTGATACTGTTGCCGACATAATAAATCTCCGGAGATTTTCTCACTTCTTTTGATACAACGTTCGCAAAAGAGTGTCCGAGAAATTCGATTGCCGCTCTTGCTCCGAGATAAGATCCGCCGATTCCGATCACAAGAAGCACTTCCGAATCTTCTCTGATTTTCTCAGCCGCTTTTTTGATCCGGTCAAACTCATCTTTATCATAATCAACCGGAAGATCGATCCAGCCGAGGAAGTCGTTTCCGGCGCCCGTTCTTGCAAGCAGCTTTTCCTTTGCCTGCTCTGCCAGTTCGCTCATATACTGCATCTCATGATCCTGTACGAAACCACATGCCTTTGAATAATCAAATGTTACTTTGCTCATCACAATCCATCCTCTCTGATACTTATTTTATGATTTATCTTTTGTCTGTTTTATAGATCCGGCAGAATTACTCTCCGCCATATACTCTTATTTTAACAAATATACACTTCCTAAGCAAGAAATTCCTCCAGTATTTGCCGTATCGTCTCCTCTCTGATCTGCGGATGCCCGCTGTCCGGTTCGTGTTCTCCCCCTCCTCTGCCGACATTTTGACTGAGCTTTTCCGCTTTCTTTCTCTCTTGCGGCTCGCCTTCGATATTAATAGGAAGCCGTTTCTCTACCATACTGCTCCCTGTCTCATCTAAAATCTCTCTGACTGCCTGCGCCCGCCATTGTTCATACTCCGTCTCCTGCATTGTTGCGGCGCCTTTTGCGTTTTCCTTTCTATCTGCCCTGTTCTCCTGCACCGGTACTGTACCGGCAGACGCTCCTTCTTTCTTATCGTCCGCCCCGGCAAATGTTTTTTGTTCTTTTACTTTTCCACCTCCATTTACATTTTCTGACGGGATTACGTCAATAAATTCTTTTTCTTTCCTGTTCTGTCTTCTTACCCTGACAGCGCATACATTTTCCAAATAATCGACCATATACATTTTAATCGCTTTTATCTTATACGGCTCGTCCGACATACGAATGATCACCATAAGAAGCACCGCTTCCGCCGCCCCGCCTGCTATGTACTGATAAACCGTTTCCGTAAGTCCGCCTTCCATGTAAGAAAGCGCCGCGCCGATCACCGCTAAAATACCGACAAACCAAACAGACAACAGCTCGATCTGACGCCATGTGTGTATCCGAAACAAAAATCCTCTGTATTCATAGATATATTTTTCTACAAATACACCGACATTTTCCACAGACTCATGCGCCATACAGGCATGTTCGTATTTTGCCTTTACAAGTTTCATCAGCTTATGCGTACTTTTCGGCATATTTCCAGCCGCTTTTATCAATCTGTACAAGGTCATCCGGTTTACGATCTTTGCCAGCACCCCAAGTATCCCGACTGCCGCCATCACATACATGACCGATCCGGAACTTACCATCATTGTCTCAAGCATAACAAGCCCTCCTGTTTTTTTATCTTTCACACGCCCCGTCTGTCAACGTCCGCTTGTGTTTGTAGCCATTATAAGGCAGGATTTCTGTCTTGTCCGCAAAAACCGTTCTACATTTTTCTACACCGCGCAGCCTTTTCTTTTGTAGGTTTCCCGATTTTCTTCTTTCTCCTTTTTTTCGTGCCGCGCATTTTTTTGCAGATCATCTCATACTGTTTTAGATATACTTTTTATTTTTCCTCTCAACTGCAAGCATCCTCTCTCTCTGACTGTAATATGTATAAATACGTCTCCCTTGTTTTTCTCTTTCTTCCTTTCTGTTCCCGTTCGATTTTCAACCGACTGCACTCATGTCGACTTTTCTCGAAAACAGACGCACAAAATTTGTATTTTCTTCCTCTGTTTGTTATAATTCCTTTTATAAAAATGAAGAAATCTGTTTTCAGGAGGTAAAATCATGGAATACAAACCAAAGGGCGTCTGCTCACGTCTTATTCATTTTGACATCGTGGACAATAAAGTAAGAAACGTATCTTTTGTCGGAGGATGCAGCGGGAATCTTCAGGGAATTTCTCACCTCATCGAAGGTATGGATGTAGATGAGGCGATCTCGCGCATTGAAGGCATCCGGTGCGGATTCAAACCGACCTCTTGTCCGGATCAGCTTGCCATTGCATTAAAAGAAGCTCGAAACGCTTAATAAGATGCCCGGCAAGACAAACGCTTTATTTTTTGCACGTTAATATTTTACTGTTATTATTACTTTTTTAATCATCAGGAAGGAAATGCTATGAATACAAAACCTGTTTTCCACGGAAGCGATATCGAAAAAATATGTGAATACTATCATCTTAATCAGGAGGATATCGTCAACTTCGGCGCAAATGTAAATCCTATCGGTATCTCCACCCATGTAAAACAGGTTCTTGCATCCCATTTGGATCTTCTTTCCTCTTATCCCGACCGTGACTATCAATCTCTTCGGAATACCGTTTCAGAATACTGCGGCGTTCCCGCAGACTACGTACTGCCCGGGAACGGCTCGAGTGAACTTATCTCTCTTTTAATCGAAACACGCGCCCCAAAGCGCACCCTTCTCCTTGGACCAACCTATTCGGAATACTCCAGAGAGTTGTCACTTTCAAATAGCAAATGCAACGAGTTTCTTTTAAAAGAAACTGATGAGTTTATTTTAAATGTAGATTTTCTCTGTCAGTCGCTCCTTGCCGGAAGTTATGATTTTCTTATCATATGTAATCCGAACAATCCTACGTCATCTGCCATTCTCCGATCTGATATGGAACGTCTTCTTACATTTTGCGAACAGCATGACATCTTTGTCATGATAGATGAGACTTATGTTGAATTTGCCCCTGTTATCGAAGACGTCACAGCAGTACCTTTTACGAAAACATTCAAAAATCTAATGGTTTTACGAGGCGTGTCAAAATTTTTTGCAGCGCCCGGAGTCCGCTTAGGTTATGGTATCACGGGTAACATGCCGTTTTTAAAAGCAATGAAAGAAAAGCAGATTCCCTGGTCTTTGAACAGCCTCGGCGCTTTTGCCGGAGAACTCATGCTGAAAGACGAAGAATATATCAGACAGACCCGCCGTCTCATTCTTTCCGAACGGGAAAAAATGTACTCTGCTTTAAAAGAGCAGCCTGCTTATAAAACATATAAGCCATACGCTAACTTTCTGCTTGTAAAACTTCTCCAAAAAGAAACGACCGCCTTTGACGTATTTACTCACTGCGTCAAAAACGGTCTTATGATCCGCGATTGTTCTTCCTTCAAAAGTTTAGACGGAGAATTTATCCGGTTTTGTGTTATGGACAGCAAAGACAATCAACGTCTTCTCGACGAACTCTCTTTCCTATGCCGTCAAAAATAATATAAAATAAAATATGGCGATTGCAGCGGCTATGATCCCGAGTACAAGCAAGATTTTATTTTTCATTTGTATTCCCTCCTTCTCCTCCTTCAAATGTGATTTTATAATCATCTAAATCATATGCCTGAGCAAAGTATCCTTTCAGGATCGTCTTTGCATTACTTCTTGCATTCTCATAAAGCCCGTTTGCCACCGCGTCTTTTTCGGCCTGTTCTTTTAGTTTGGCAAACGCCGCGTTATTCTCTTCCAGACGGATCTGATTGAAAATGCTTTCCTTCTCATGATATACACGAAACGAATCTTCATCAACCTGCGAACTTAAGATTCTGACTTCAGGAAGTTTCACTTTGATAGAATCTTTTTTTACTTCATATCGAATCTCGCCAAAATCATATCCCGCCTTTACGATCACATTGTAACTATAGATATATTTACTCTGCGTAAACGGAATGTCAATACCGAACAATTTTCTTACATCTTCGGTAACATTTACTTCTGTGCAATTTGCCTCCTGTGTCGCCAACTCCCCGATATCTTCAAACCCAAGTTTGGTCGTCTGGCTTTCATGAGTAATATAGCGTTTCATACCGATCGCTCCCGCGCCTCCCGCAAGCGCGATAATCGCTATAATAATAAGTATCTTTTGAATTTTCCACGGAATCTTAATTTTGAGTTTCCTATTTTGTTTCTTTATTTCTCTTTTAATTTCCTTTTTCAATTCTTCTCTTGTATCTTTTTCCTCTTCACTATATCTTTTGTCCATACATTCTCCCTTCACACACCCGTACTGTCTGCAGCGGATACGATCTTACACATACTGTTTTTTATGCAGATTTCCTGTTCTTTACCGGATATCTGCTCTCCTTGATTATACCAGATTTCTTTCGCCTTTGCTCCGCTATTTTGCAGAATATGACTGCAGCCCCCGTACTTGCCACCGTAGCTAAAATCCCCGCGCCTACGATTGCCGCCGGGTTCGCGCTTCCATACTGACTTCGATATGCGATCACGTTCATCGGGATCAACTGAAGAGAAGAAATATTCATGATCAAAAACGTACACATTTCATTACTTGCGACTCCCTTGCGCCTCACCGGACCGGGCGCTTTTCCTGCCCGCCTTTCCTCTTCCAATGTTTCAAGTTCTTTCATCGCCTTTAATCCTGCCGGAGTTGCCGCCCACCCAAGACCGAGGATATTCGCAATAAAATTTGTTGTAATATGCTCCTGCGCTTTATGTTCTTTCGGCAGATCAGGAAAAAGAAAACGGATCACCGGACGCATTTTTTTTGCCGCACTTCCGATGATCCCTGCCTGTGCCGCAATCTCCATGATCCCACACCAAAACGACATAATCCCTATCATCGTAATACAAAGTGTCACCGCTTCTTTTGAAGAATCGAGCGCGGCATTTGTAATAACTTCCATCCTGCCGTTAAACGCTCCGAATATAATTCCGATCAAAATCATGCCTGCCCATAGATAATTCATACACTTCTCCGCTGTCTATGATTCATTTTTCATTCTTTCTGAATTATATTCTCTTCTCTCTTTCTTTTATTCCGATACTCCGAAAATATTTTTTATCGTCTTTTTTATCACATCTAATCACAATTTTCCTTTGATCAGTATCGTTCCTCACTCCACTCAAGAATCGTTCCTGTAGACGCATCTATTTCAAACTCATACTCTTTCCCGTCATAAATGATATCGCCTTCGTATTTATATTTTCCGTCATCGTAGTCTGATTGAATGCGAATATCGTTTTCCGATGCCCCCGGAACTCTTTCCAATGCGATCTTCTCTGCTTCCTCTATACTGATCCCCAAAGCTTCCGCATTATTTTGAGAATTTCCGCTTTTTTCTTTATCTGTTGTGCCTGCTGTATCCGCTGTGCCCGCTGTATCTGTTGTGCCTGCTCTGTCTGTTGTATCTACAGTTGAAATCCGCTCTGTATCTGCGCTTAATATTTGACCGTCTCTTCCGCTTATTTCATAATCATACTCTGTTCCTTCTACGTCAAACCGCACTTCATATACTTTCCTGCCATCGTCGATTTCCGAAGACACTCTCAGACGGGTCGTATCTGATTCTCTTACTCCCGCATCAGCCAATGCCGCTTCCAATGCCGCTTCTTTTCCGATATCTTTGCCGCCTTTTAGTCCACACCCTGCAAATACACCTGCTGTCACCATAGTCATCACTGCTACCGTTGCTATTTTTGTAAATTTTTTCATTTCTATTCTCCTTTCTTTATTTCACATCAGCATTTACTTTTACTTTGAAAACATTCGATTCCAAACTTCGGTTTATGCCTTTATTTTCTTTGATGAGATTACTATATCCCAAAAAGATTAAAATAACATTAAAGAACGAAAACAAATTTACATTGTCCTGTCATGACTTCGATTTTCTTAAATGAAAAACAAACTCACTTCCTTCGCCTTCTTTACTGACAACTTCTACACTTCCTCCATGTGCCTCTGCGATCCATTTCACCATAGACAAACCGAGCCCGCAGTGACTTCCTCCTGTTCTGGATTTATCCGCACGATAAAACCGTTCCCATATATGAGGAATATCCCCCTTTGAAATGCCGATGCCATGATCTTTTACTTTTCCGATAATATCCGAATCATTATGCACGGATAAACTCACTTCTATATCCCGTCCTTCCCCGTATCGCAGCGCATTAGACAGAAGATTTATCATCATTCTAATGTACAGCGTCTCATCAACTTCCGCCCATATTTCAGGTTCAATGTGACATATGATCTGACCGGCGTTTCCTTTTGATTCAGCAAGAAACTGTTGTTCACCGACGATCATTTCCGTCAGTTCACTTAAATTAACGTTTTCTTTCTCGATCTGCTGACGCCCCTGATCGGCTCTTGATAAAAACAGAAGCTGCGCGATCAGATCTGACATATTTTCCGCTTTCTGTTCGATCAGTTTCACCTGTGCTTTTTGCTTTGGCTTTAACGCTTCATCTTTTAAAAGCTGACCGCACTGAGCCATCATAACGCTTATCGGCGTTCTTAATTCATGCGAAACGTCCGAAGTGAACTGCTTTTCTCTTTTAAACACGGCTTCCAGCTCATCCAGCATCTCGTTAAACGTCTCCGCAAGGATATAAATCTCATCTCTGTTTTTTTTGTATCTCTTTTCCTTTGTTTCTCTTACTGTATCGATATTGTCAATTCTTCTCGAAAGATCCGCATCCATCCGTATCTTACACACAGTATCCGTAATATCTTTCACAGGCTTAAGCGTTCTTTTTGTGAAGCGATATCCTACGAACGCTGTCGCTGCGGCAAGCAGCGGAAGAAGAATAAACGCGATGCGAAGTATCGTCTGAAAACTCTCCTCCGATTCCGTCACAGATATCACTCCGCGTACATATATCTCCTTACCTTCTCCCGGTCTGAAAAAAAGATCGTATATATACCAGTCTTCTTCTCCTGCCTTATCTTTAATCTCTCTTACTTCTCCATCCAAAAAGTCCGGCTGCCGATCGAATCCCCCGGGAATCTTTCCATATAAAAAATATCCGGTTGAGTCATACATGGAAAGATAGACTCCGTTTTCCACAGAATAAAAATCCGAATCAATTTTTAATTCTCCGTCCTGCATTTCAATTTCTTCCAGACTCTCCTCTACTCTTCTTTCCAGTGACATTTTCGTAGACGCAAGTATCTCACGTCCACTCAAAGAAAACAATATTCCAAGAACCGTTCCGACAACCACAAGAATAAATATCGTATATAAAAGAGTTAATTTTATCTTTAAAGAAACTTTTTTCATTCTTCCTCCTTTAACACATAACCGACTCCTCTTACTGTATGAATGAGTTTTTTCTCTCTTCCGTCATCAATTTTTTTCCTCAAATACCGGATATACACATCTATAACATTTGAACTTCCCATATAGTCATAATTCCACAGATGCTGCTCCAATCTGTCTCGTGAAAGAACAATTCCCGCATTTTGGACCATATATCTCAGCAGCGCAAACTCTTTTCCCGAAAGTCTGATTTCTTCTTTACCTCTTATTACTTTATGCGTATCAAGATGTACTTCCAGATCCGCAATCGTGTAACATGTTTTCGGCATTTCCTCCGGCTTTCTCAAAAGCACCCGTACCCGGGCAAGCAGCTCTTCAAATGCAAACGGCTTTACAAGATAATCATTTGCACCTGCGTCAAGCCCTGCCACCCGATCTTCCACACTGTCTTTTGCAGTCAGTAATATAACCGGTGTAGAATCCTTTTTCCTCCTCATTTCCTTCAAAACGGATAATCCGTCTTTTTTCGGCATCATAATATCAAGAATTACCGCATCGTATTTTACGGCAGTCAAATATTCCTCGGCTTCCTTCCCGTCAAAACATGAATCCACACTATAATACTCATCTTTCAGACGCGCTGTTATAATTTTGTTCAGGTCCTTTTCATCTTCCGCAAGCAAAATTCTCATTTTATCAACTCCCTACTACAATACTTCGACCTTTCATTTCTGTTTGTCTTATTATATGAAAATCATCGGATCAAATCAATTCCCTCTTTTCCCTTGACAGAAGGCATCGCGACTTATATTCTGAAAACATCAGAGAAGATATAAAAGGAGCCGATTTTATGAATTCAAAAACAACAAGTGAAAAGCTTATCCAATTTATTGAAAACAGCCCATCAGCTTTTCATACGGTAGAAACAATTAAATTTCTTCTTTTAAAAAATAATTTCTCGGAATTGTGTGAGAACAAACACTGGCACATAACTGCCGGAGGAAATTATTTTGTGACACGAAATAATTCATCACTGATCGCATTTTCCATTCCCGAAAATCCACTTGCAGGAATGCGTATTATCGCAAGCCACAGTGATTCACCGACTTTTAAAATCAAAGAAAATCCCGAAATGGAATGCGGTCATCACTATGTCAAACTAAATGTAGAACGCTATGGAGGAATGATTTACGCACCTTGGCTCGATCGTCCGCTTTCTATTGCCGGAAGAGTGATTATTAAAGATAAAGAAACAAATAAATTACAATCGAAATTAATAAACATCGACAGAGATCTTGTTTTAATTCCAAATCTCGCAATTCATATGAATAGAGATATTAACAGCGGATATCAATATAATCCACAAAAAGATCTGCTTCCTCTTTACGGCAATCTTTCTGCAAAAGACACTTTTATGAAACAAATCGCCGATGCAGCCGAAGTGTCCGAACAGGACATTCTCGGACATGACCTCTTTCTTTACAACAGACAAAAAGCAAGCATATGGGGCGCTTCCAACGAATTTGTATCTGCTCCGCGGCTTGATGATCTGCAATGTGTGTTTGCCTCTGTTGAAGGATTTCTTGCAGGACAAAAACAAACTTATATGCCGATTCTCTCCGTTCTGGATAACGAAGAAGTTGGAAGTCAGACAAAACAGGGGGCTGCATCTACATTTTTATATGACACACTTACCCGCACTAACTCCTGTCTCGGACTTTCTGATGAAGACTACCTTATTCGGCTTGCAGACAGCTTTATGATTTCCGCAGACAATGCTCATGCGATCCATCCGAATCATCAAGACTGCTCTGATCCGGTCAATCATCCGTATCTAAACGGTGGGATCGTCATTAAATTTAACGCAAATCAAAAATACTGCACAGACGGATTTTCTTCTGCGGTATTTCGTGATCTGTGCCGCACAGTCAATGTTCCTGTCCAAACATTTGTCAACCGTTCCGACATGGCAGGAGGATCAACTCTCGGAAATATATCTAACACCCAAGTTGCAGTCGACACAGTCGATATCGGGCTGCCTCAGCTTGCCATGCATTCTCCCTACGAGACGGCAGGAGTATACGATACCGACTATTTTATCAAAGCTGCAGCCGAATTTTTCAGTTGAGCAAAGAAAGAAATCAAAAAATATAAAAATATTCCAAAATAAAGAAGGAGGATACAAATGACTTTAAAAATAGGTATTATCGGAACAAACTTTATAAGTGATGATTTTTGCGATGCCGCTGCGCAGGTTGACGGGATAGAGCTGTACGCTGTATATTCCAGATCCGCTGACACAGGAAATCATTTTGCCGAAAGACATAATATTCCCACTGTATTCACTGACTATGAACAGTTTCTTGATTCACCGATCGACGCAGTATACGTGGCTTCTCCTAATTTTGCACACTGCTCTCAATCTATAAAAGCAATGGAAAAGAAAAAGCATGTACTCTGTGAAAAAGTAATGGCATCAAATGAACAAGAGGCTCTTTCCATGATCGAGTGTGCCAAAAAAAATCACGTTGTCCTTTTAGAAGCAATGCGTCCCGATTTTGATCCCGCATTTGATATGATCAAAAACGCGCTTCCCCGCATTGGAAAAATTCGAAGAGCATCTTTTGAATTTTGCCAGTATTCAAGCCGCTATGATCGTTTCAAAGACGGAATTATAGAAAATGCATTTAATCCTGCACTCGGAAACGCCGCTGTATCAGACATCGGAGTTTATTGTATTCATTCCCTTGTCCGCCTTTTCGGTACACCTAAAAACATTCATTCTATGTCTTCCTCATTGGAAAACAATTTTGAATGCAGCGGCATTGTTCTGATGGAATATCCCGATATGATCGCAGAAGCAATCTATTCCAAAGTTACGGTTTCCTATCGTCCGAGCGTCATTCAAGGAGAAAACGGTTCTATCCTGATCGACTACATAAGTCATCCGACACAAATAGAACTCAGACTGCGGGAAGGCTCTCGTGATCCGATCAACGGTGGAATCAAAGAAATACTGCCTTATTCACCTGTAAACAACAATATGATTTATGAAATAAAAAATTTTCTTTCACTTGTTGAAAACAATGGAATCGAGCACGAATACCTACAATATTCGCTTGATACGATCCGCATTATAGATCATGTACTTGCTTCACATACTTCCGTACATTAAAAAATAGATCCATCTATTCTACTAAAAATAAATCGATCTATTCCAGTCATCTTGAGTTAAACTTTAATACAACAAATTAACGTTGCAAAAAAGACTGTATATCTTACAAGAATTTCTTCTGTTTGATATACAGTCTTTTCTTTTATCTTAGCACTTTTTCTTTGCTTTTCCTATCCGCAGTGTACAAAGGATAATGTACTTTCTATCCTTTTCTTCTCTTTCTCTGAATCAAAGCAAGTACTGCCGCGGCTGTCATTGCTGCTCCTGCATACAGCATCGGAGAAACATTATCTCCTGTTTGAACTGCTCCGTCATTCTTCTCCGGTGTCGGCTGTGGATCTGGATTTGGAGTAGGAGTCGCAGTTTCTTCTTCAACTTCAATTTCCACACTGTCCGTAACTTTAACTTTCTTTTCACCCTGCACTGCCGTTGCCGTGATCGTTGCTTTTCCGACTTTCAGTGCTGTTACTTTTCCTGCTTCATCTACTTTGAGCACCGTCTCATCAGATGTTGTCCATATAATTGTAACATCTTTTGCATCTGTCGGATCAACTTTTGCTGTTACTGTCGTTTCCTCTCCGACTTTCACTTTCTTGCTCTCTGCCGTTACTGTTACACTCTTAAGCTCCGGCGTCGGTTCTGGTTTTACCTCTTCTTCAACTTCGATTTCCACACTGTCCGTAACTTTCTTTTCGCCCTGCACTGCCGTTGCCGTGATCGTTGCTTTTCCGGCTTTCAACGCTGTTACTTTTCCTGCTTCATCTACTTTGAGCACCGTCGCATCAGACGTTTTCCATGTGATTGTAACATCTTTTGCATCTGTCGGATCAACTTTTGCTGTCACTGTCGTTTCCTCTCCGACTTTCAGTTTCTTACTCTCTGCCGTTACTGTTACACTCTTAAGCTCCGGCGTCGGTTCTGGTTTCGGATTCAGATTTTCAAGTTTTTCTGTCTCAGCTTTCAATGCGTCTGCTTTTTCAGAAACATTATGATTTAATGCATATGCATTTTCATACGCTGATTCTGCTTCCATATACGCTGCAAAGAACTCTTTATACTTCTCATCACCGTACTGGATACCATACTCTTTTAACTTATCATCTGCTGCTTTGAGCGTCTCTTTCAAATGATCTTTATTTACCGTTTCATATGCTTCAAATTCTCTTAACTGGAATGTTCCGTCAACGCCCTGCATCTTAATATAACGTGTCTCAAGCGGCTGTTCAAACTTGATTGTATTTACTGATTCGCCTTTTATAGATGCTTTTCCTTCAATATCCTTCCAAACTTTTCCGTCTGAAGAAACTTGAAGTTTAAATGTCGCCGGCGCTTTATCCCACTGAAGGACAAGATGATCGATCTGATGTGTCTGAAGCATATCTACCGCAAAACTGCTGTCTGCATAAAGACCTTCAAAGAAAGAGTCTTTCTCACTGACATCTGTTCCATGTTTTCCGTCTGCCGTATTTCCGTCACCATCAATCGCCTTCCAGCCTACACGAAGCTTTTTATTTGCATTGTCGTAATTATTATCGCCTTTATGCTGCGCTGTTCCTGCTGCAGCTTTGTCCTGCGCTACATTGACTTCTGTCACTGCTTTACCCTCTGCCGCCAATTTAATCGTCTTTGGGGACAATGCTTTGTCATAAACTTTCAAGTCTGCGATCTTTCCGTCAAATCCGTTTCCGATCGTTGTCAACGGAAATACAAATGTAGATAAAAGATGATTGTAATCCGTTTCTGAATTTGTTGTTCTCGTCAATGCTTGTTTAAATTCTCCGTTGATGTAAAGTTTTGTTACCTGCTGTGTTCCGACGATCGTTACATTTACACTCTTATTTTCAGGAATTGTATAATCAAACTTCTGCTCAAAATAAGAACGGTTGATCTTTAATTTTCCGTCTGATCCGATCGACAAACGACCGTCTCGTCCATCAAACAACTGTGCGTCTCCTTTTTTATCCACTTTCAGATCAAACTGAACTGTATATGGATAATCAACAGATCTTAACCCTGTCGTAAGACTTCCATCTCCGTTCAAGTCAAGCCAGTTTTTACCATCTTCTTCTTTCACATCTGCGTTTATAACTGTTCCATTATATCCGTTTCCTGCCGCATCATATACGACTGTTCCGTCCTCGCCTGATTTTACATTTTTAAAATCATAATCTAATACAAGCGATGTCTCTGAAGGAATATCGGATGCCAGTTCCACTCCCGGACCTGCTTTTAATTTTTCAAACTTGAGGCTATACTCCTCATATGTCTGGTCTTCATCCGTTCCGCCCCATGTTTTCTCACTAAGAACAGCAGCCTGACGCATCAATCGTTCGTAATTATCACGTTCTGTCACACCCATGTCTGCAATATCTGCCCACATCGCAGTCTTTGCTCCGAGAAGATTCGGATCTGCCGGCTGAACCGTACCGCTGCTGCTGAATGTAACCGGTGTCCAGTTATTGAAAATATGCTCTACATTGACAACATCGCGTTTATCCCTTCCTGTATTTCCATACAAATGGAAAGAATCCACATTGACGATCTTAAATCCTTCGGCGCTTCGTTTCGCCGCATTATCCCATGAATTTGACCAGAAATCAATTTCGATATCTGTATAATCTTTTGTGGAAATTCCTTTATCATCAAAATACTGCTTCATAGATCCCCACATACGTACTTTTTTTCCGCTTTCCTGAACGGTGTCAGCCATCTCACGGATGTAATTACGCATTCCGTCAAATTCATCGTTCTTAATACTCCAGTATTCGTCCACTCCGATATCAACCGTGTCTCCTAAAAATACAGGATCTGCTTCGTTCAGATATTCGCTGTACAGCGCCTTAAGAAACTTTAACGCCCACTGTCCGCTTTCTCCTTTTACAGAAAGCAGCTCCCAGTCCCGGTCGCTTTTAATTCCGTCTTCCGGCATATTTTCAAAACCTTGTACTTTTCTGATTTCCTCGATATTGTTTCTCACATATCTGTTAAATAACAACGAATGTCCCGGCGCATCGATTTCCGAAATCGGATTCATGCCGCAATCCATCGCAAACTGCTGGAGATCTTTATATTCTTCTGCTGTATACTGCGGTTCTCCGCCGTAAGCTCCGTTTTCATCATTGTAATATGCATTCTGCTGAGGATCTGTCTTTAAACTCGGAAACGTTTTGCTTTCCAAACGGAACATTCCTTTATAATTTTTCCAGTTATTATAATCTTCGCGTCCTGTCGTAGCTCCCGAATGACGATTATCGTTCAGATGAAAATGTACTTCATTAATTTTATAAAATGAAAACGTCTTCACAATATCTTTCAAAGCATCCAAACGATACGGAACACGCGCGATATCGATCATTACTCCGCGTACTTCATATTGAGAGAAATCTCTTGTCACACCTTTAGGGAAAGAATACGTTCCGTCTTGTGTATAATACACCTGCTCTAACGTCTTTGTTCCGTACAGACATCCGGTGTATCCGTTACTGCTGATATGAATTCCTCCGTCGTCTGCTTTCAGTAAATATCCTTCCTTGCCTGTGTCGTATGTATCTTCCGGCAGTGACTCAATCAAGATATCGTCTTCGTCTCCGCCTTCTCCGCTGACAACCTCAAGTTCCATTCCGGTAATTTCTTTCATATCGCTCTTAAACTGAGACGCTACTTTCTCAAGTCCGACTCCTGCGCCGTCCTTTAAAACAATACGGGAATTTTCCGTAAGCTTAACTTCTCCCTCATATCCATACCATTCTTGAAGACTTGGAATCACTTCCGGTTCTTCATTCTGATTTTTTATCTCTGGATAAATCTCTGCATGTTTTGATTTTTTATTCGGCACATGAACCTGAAATGTTTTCTCTGCCGTATCTTCAGGATCATTTTCATTCACAACTTCCAATATCACATCCATATCATAATCATACATATTATGATCACTGATCTGACCCTCATCAGAAATAACCTGAGGATATTCGCTTCCCTTCACACTAATACTGAATCCATCAGGCATCTTCGGAAGCGGAACTGTCTCAGAATCTACCGTGATCGCCTCAAGCGCTTTTACAGAATCCATCGCTTCTTTTGCATTTTTCGGCGCCGGATCTGTCACCTCGGGTGTCTGTACCTGATCCCCATGTATCTCAATTTCCTGAACAGAAACACTGTTGCCGCCCGCGTTCGTATTTACTTTATTGAAATAGAAACGCACATAACGGTCAAGACGCTTTCCTTCTACATCTGTGATACTATCATGCTTATTCTGCTCATTTCCCGGCTGACATGTCACATGTTTAACAGTTTTCCACTCTGATTTTTTATCAGCCCTTGTCTGAATCTCATAGTCGATCGAATATACAAGTTTATAAAAATAAAGGTCGATGCTTGTAATATTCGTAACCTCATTTCTCAGATCTATCTCAAGCCACTGCGGGGTCTGCTGCTGATTTGGTGAAGTTCCGTTTTTCATTGTAGGTGCAGACCATCTGGAAGTATCCGACTTCTGTCCGTCAACTGCAAGATTTGCAGTCAGATTCGGCATTGCCGCCTCTACTCCTGACGCAGACGCCGTCTTATTCAATGCGATATTTCCTGTGATCGTCTCATAACCGCTTTCACTTTTCTTCGTTCCAATCACCTGAAATTCCCGCACCCCGATACTGCGGTTTGCCGCCTGACTGTTTCCTGATGTAAAGTAAAGCCTTATATAGCGTGGAATCTCTCTCGCTTTTCCGTTTTCCTTCACATCAACAGTTTTTTTCAAGTTCAGATCTGTACCTTCCGGCATGTCTGCAGTCGCAATCGTTGTCCACACTGCGTCTTCTGCATTGGAATCAGAAACTTCCACACGGAAATCTCCGTACAGCCTTGCAAAGAAATCAACCTTGATCTCTGATACAACGCAAATTCCTCCCAGGTCTACTTCCAGCCACTGCTCTGAAAACTCCGCGTCCTCTCCACTTTGCCATCTGCTGTTATCCGCTTCTCCGTTATTATCGGAAATTCCGTCAAACGCAAGCCCCGGTTCTCTTGCGGGAAGGTTGCCCGATGCCGCAAGAAACTTAGATGCCCGCGCAGTGCTTCCCCTGTCTGCCGCAAGATTTATTTCTTGCTGTTCAGCCTCTCCACTCATTTCTGTGTGAGCTTCTTCTGCCTGCACAACTCCAATACCCGGAACAGAAAATCCTGTCACACCGAGTATTGCTGCCATTACAAGCGCCGCTACTCTTTTCTTTTTCATATTATTCTTTTTCTCCTTCTATGTATCCATCTCTCAGCCCAGCTTTAATCATCCGGACACACGGATACAGTTATTTCTATAATAATCCTTTCAACTTGTTTTTGTCTACACTTTTTAATATTTCCACCTGTTTTTAAATAATTTTGTGCATTTTTTACATAACTTTATTATTTTGATACAGTAAAAAACCGGGTGCATTATGCACTCGGTCTTATCCCTATCTTACTCTGTCATTACATTTTTTCATTTACAAGTAGAAGTTTTTCAGCTCATATCGTATAATGTATAAAAAGCAACCCCCCTCTTTAAATCCTGAGAGCAGCCGTCATATGTACGCGAATAATATGTGGTGTTTTTCGGAACAGGTTCTCAAATCATGTACTGATTATTAGTTGCCGAAGCGTCAATGTGACGGCTGCTCTCAAGACTTAAAAAGGGGATAATTCATTATATGCACTTTATGGGATTAATATTCCATTTGTTACAGAAAATTCTTCTTCATAAGGATATTCATTTCCCGCAATATGATTGCAATGAACTCTGTAATAATATCCTCTGTCTACTTTCAGAGACTTTGCGGTAGACATATAATATGTATTCTCATCTTCCGCTACCCATGCGTCTATCTGCCCCCACTCATCATTCTTTTCATCATATCGATCGACATACACGATTGTTGCCATGTATTTCACTTTATGATTTGCGGTCGTTGCTCCATACGCATATATACGGGAGATTCCGGCTTTTGATATCGTAGATTCCCCATCCATCAGATGCACTCCCCTTAGATCAGGAGACGATATATACCCTGTTGATTTTTCTTCTGTCGTAAGATAGGAACCGTCAACTTGTTCTAACTCTCTTTCAGATGCACTGACGTTTGCTGTAGATACTGTAATTACTCCGCACAACAGAACAGCGCTTCCTAATATAGATAAAATACGTCTTTTCATAATTTTTCTCATTCCTCTTTGCTGTTTTTTAATCCTCTTTCTTTGCCTCTCTATTAAGTAAACAACCAAACAGGAAAAAACTTACGCGTTTTACTTAGAAAAATATAAATTTTTTAAAATTTTTTCAAATTCTTCCTTTTCAACAACTCCTTTTATCTCATATTGCGCGCCTGCATACTCAAACTCTGCCTCATATCTTTTTATTTTTTCTTCTTTTTCCTCATATTCTTTCACTTGAACTTCTACGCCATTATTTAACGGAACAATATACTCATCAATCAAATTATCTGGTTCTTTCTGACCAAAAGATGAATCTATATTACTCATATACATTGTGTATTTAATTACTTCATTACCTTTTTCATACAACAAAATTGCCTTTTTTAACTCTTTATTGATTTGATATTTTTTTAATACCATGCCTTCAGTATTGTACACCAACCTTACGGGTAATATTCCCAACTCTGACCTGATTTCTTTATATACTTGTACCTCATCAATATCTTCTGTTTCTTGCGAAGGCATTTCATCTACATCTATATATGATATTTTTCCTTCCTCTGCATCTCTCTCCCATACCTCTTTCCAATATGATTTACTTCCCACTCCAGTCATCACGCTTCCGAATACAAGAATAAACACAGCCGCAACAGCAATTATTGCATAACGCTTTTTCTTTTTACGATATACAATCTTTGCCCGTTTTTCATATTCATAATCTTGTATTTTTTGAAACAAAGCTTCTTCCATATCTTCTGATACGGTTATATGGTCAAGATCTTTTCGTCCTGAAACTTCTTTTTCAAGTGCTTCTGCTTCTCTTTCTATTTCTTTTTTCAGTGATAATTTTTTCAGTTTTTTCATTCCTTACCCCTTTTTCTGTCCTATATTTTTCCTTGACATTTCACCAAATAAGGTTAAGATGAAATTAGCTTTAGCCATGTGCTACTATTACCGGAGGTAACTTTATGAAACGAATCATTTTAACCGGCGGCGGAACTGCCGGACATGTAACTCCTAATATCGCCTTAATTCCCAAGCTTCGGGAACTTGGTTTTGATATTCACTATATCGGCTCTTATAACGGGATTGAAAAGGATCTGATCGAGCCTTTTGGCATTCCATATCACGGAATTTCTTCCGGGAAGCTTCGCCGTTATTTCAGTTTACAAAATTTTACCGATCCTTTCCGTGTTATTAAAGGTTTTGGAGAAGCCCGCAAACTGATTAAAAATTTAAAACCCGATGTCATTTTTTCAAAGGGCGGATTTGTATCTGTTCCTGTTGTACTCGCCGGAAAAAAATGTAAAGTTCCGGTGATTATTCATGAATCAGATATGACTCCCGGTCTTGCTAATAAAATCGCAATTCCGTCCGCAGCAAAAATATGCTGTAATTTTCCTGAAACATTGGATTGCCTTCCGGAAGGGAAAGCCGTCCTTACAGGTTCTCCGATCCGACAGGAACTTCTCTCAGGAAATAAAATTGCAGCAATGGATCTCTGCAAATTCACTGCAGACAAACCTGTTATCCTCGTAATCGGCGGAAGTCTTGGTTCTGTTGTTGTAAACAATGCGGTCAGAGAGAGCCTTCCATGTCTGCTGAAAGATTTCCAAATCATTCATTTATGCGGAAAAGGAAAAACCGATGAATCTTTAAAAAACACAAAAGGATACTGTCAATTTGAATATGTAAAAGATGAGCTTCGCGACATTTTTGCATTATCCGAGATTGTCATCTCCAGAGCCGGTGCAAACGCAATATGCGAACTCCTTGCTCTTAGGAAACCAAACCTTCTGATTCCGCTTTCTGCCAAAGCAAGCCGTGGAGATCAGATATTAAACGCCCGCTCTTTTGAACGTCAGGGATTCAGTATGGTTTTAGAGGAAGAAGATCTTACAAAAGAAACCCTTACTTCCACTGTATATAAACTGTTTGAAAAACGTGGTTCATACGTCGATGCAATGCGTAATTCCAACCAACAAGATTCGATTGACACGATCATCTCTATGATCACTCAGGCATCCAAATAAATGTTTTCAAAAACAATATATTATTCCAAGCGTTTATCCAAACATTCATCCTGACTCTTATTTAAGCAGCAACTATCTTAGAGGTAGCTGCTGCTTATTTTCTAAGGAATTCTACCATCTTTATCCTGCATCTCTTCATACTCCGCACCGAACTTTTTACGTATCCATTTCTTAGCCCTATGCAGCAAAGCATGTAAGACTTCTTTCCTAATTTCCATTATTTCGGCCACTTTTACCTGCGGTATATCCATGTAATAAACAAGTATGATTGCTTCATACCATCTTGGATTCTTCTTTGACAATGCTGCCATTATTTTCTCATGGAATTGCTTTTTGTATAAAACTTCCTCTTTCTCTATAAATTCCGTTTCTAAGCTTTCTCCAAACTGCTCTTTGTTTTTATACAATTCATCATCTTCAGACAGCACTTCCCTTTTGAACTTCTTATTAAAATTCAGCGCAGAATTTTTTGCTGTTGTATATAACCATGCCGAAACATTTCCATCTTTCAGCTCTTCAAATCCTATGTATAGTTTAAGAAATGTATCCTGAGTTATGTCTTCTGCCGCATCGTAATTATCACCTGAATAAATATACGCAACTTTCAGGACGAGATTTTTATACTTTTTATAAATCTCGTTGTATTCACGATTACCTGTTAACATAATTTCTCCGGTTTACTTCATTTTATCCAAAATTTCTTTTTTATCTTCTTCCGACAACTCTCCCATCTTCCAACCAAGACCGACTTGATCCCCTTTATATCTCGGTATCAGATGCATGTGAAAATGGAATACGCTCTGACCTGCGCACTCTTCATTATTTTGAACAATATTATATCCGTCGCAATCAAGAACTTTTGTTAATTTATTTACCATCTTTTTAGCAAGAATCATCGCTTTTGCAGCTACTTCCTCATCAATATCATATAAATTGCGGTAATGTTCTTTCGGAAGAATCAATGCATGACCTTTTGATGCCGGTCCAAGATCCAGTATTACCCGAAAATCATCATCCTCATAAAGCGTTGCAGACGGAATTTCACCTGCCGCAATCTTACAGAAAATACAATCTTTTTCTTTCATAAAATAACGCCTCTTTTCCTTTGTTTATTATGATTACATATACCTCATTTTACCACAAAAGAAAAACTTTATCAAAAATTCCCATTTATTTTGTAGTATACTTTCTGTTGCATTTTTTGTCGAATTTCGTCGTATGAATTATATTGAACAAGAATTTTTCTCATGCTAGACTTAATTTATGCGTACACTGTTTCGAATATTTATTTCAGTATGAAAGCGAGAAAATATTTATGCTTACTAATATCAATATTAACAAAATGAACCAATTAACAAGTGAAAACGAAACGGCAAAACAAATCGTTTCACAACTCCTTGAAAACCATCAGACGATTGTATCCATGATTTCCCATGAAATCAGAAACCCTCTGACTCTCGTATCCTCTGCCCTGCAGATTATAGAGATACAGCATCCTGAAGTTATTAACTTTCACGGTTGGTCTCAGGCAATCGAAGATATTGAATTTATGTGTAACCTGCTCAATGAACTTTCAGATTTCAACAACGGAAGTACGCTGCACCACTCTGTCTTTTCACTGGAAAAACTTCTCAAAAATATTGCCGTTTCCTTTGCAATGTCACTTGATTCGATAAATTCAAATATTGAGTTCACATCAAAAATATCACTTAATTCCGACAACTATACAGGTGATAAGATAAAATTGGAAGAAGTTATTTTAAATCTTCTGCAAAATGCAAAAGACGCTGTCTCTGAAAAAACTTTTACCGACTCAAAAGGATCTATTTTTCTTTGTGCCGAAAAAATATCTGATTCTATTGTAATTTCTTGTACCGACAACGGATGCGGAATTTCCGATGATATCGTTAATACTATTTTTGATCCGTTCGTCACATATAAAACAAATGGAACCGGACTGGGACTTGCTCTTTCAAAAAAGATTATAGAAGCTCACGGAGGCACTTTAATCGTAACTTCTTCTGATGAAACCGGAACTGTTTTCACTATAACATTGCCGGTCTGATCGAATATCAGTATTCGTTATAATGTATTTTTTTCGGTCTGTATAAAATAACAGCAAAAAGGAATCCGCATATGAGCCCCCCTATATGAGCCATATTATCAACCCCGCTGCTCGTCAACCCAAAATAAAGACTCAGAACAACCATAAAAATCATTCCTCTTCCCGAAAGCTGTCCTAATCTTCCTCTGTTCGCAATTACTACATAGAGAAGCGCTCCCATCAGTCCGAAGACCGCTCCCGAAGCTCCTGCAGAAACCGCAGATTCTCCTGCAGAAATTGCTGCAATCAAAGAAAGTATATTTCCTCCGATTCCACTGAGAAAATAAATTATAATAAAACGAAGCTTTCCTATTTCAAGTTCCAGATTCCAACCTAATGCTCCGAGCATTACCATATTATTCATTAAATGTGTAATTCCAAAATGAAGAAACATACACGTAAATATTCTATAATATTCCTGTCCTTCTGTAATAAACGGTTCATACATCGCCCCATGCTGAAGCATAAAGGCTGCATCTTCCGTATCTCCTAACATTGACAAGATTAAAAATACTGCAACATTAATAACTATCAAAACAGTTGTACAAAAAGCTTCGGGTTTTCTTCTCACGTCAAGTCCTCTTTTCTACTACAATATATTTCTTTTTTAATTATAAAATACCCGATGTGCTGTGTCCATCCATTTCCGTAATCAAATCATCCCACTTTCCCCATCTGTCACCTTTTATTCTATTTATTACTTTTTTTACTGTGCTTTCCTTCATGTAGCTTTGCTCTTCTTTACATATTTCTGATATTTTATCTGTACTTATCCGCTCTTCCGCAGGGGAAAATATTGCTTTTTCCGAAATGTTTTCCTGTGCTTCGTCTCTTTTCTTCTTTTCTTCTATTTTTCGTATTCTTTTTTGCTTTTCTGCCTGTTTCTGCTTTTTTACGTCTTTTTTACAAGTTTCTATCACCTTTTTAAGGTCATAATTTTCTTTTAATGTTTCCCTGTGTATTTTTGAAACAAGAAAAACACCTTCTGTATCTTTATAATCAAGATGTTTTACAAAGTATTCCGTAAGTTCATGAAACGCTTCACACATTGTCGGTTCATTTTCTTTTTTTATAATCGGCAGATAACAGAAATAGTATTGTTCTGCCTTTTTAAAAATCAATTTCGGATCCAAAATAATATGATTATTATTCAGAAGAAATATTTTTATCTGTTCTGTTATAACAGAAAGTTGTTCCATAAAATCTTCAATTTCTTTTCCGCTTATTTCTGCTTCTTCATAAATTTTATCCATACTCATTCCATTTTCCAGACGAAATGTATATCGGCTTTGCCCGTCGCGTCCGATACCTTGTACCGGCAGCATTCCCTTTATTTTATTATAATGTATCATCTTAATCTGATAATCTTCCTCATACGGAATAGGAAGATCTACATGTATATTGGTATATTCCCATTCATTCTGATATGTAATCTGCATTTTCTTTTCCACTCCGCTTTTTCTTCTCAATTAAAACAACTCCGCTTTTTACTGTCTTATTTTAGCAATCTGATCTTTTTTTCAGGATTTACAATATCAGCCGTACGTTTTACATTTGTTTTCATAAATGATCTTTTCGCCTCTGCAAATACTTGAACTTCCTCTTTATTTACTTCTGCAGTAACATTAACATCTGTCATATAAATTAATTTCCCGTGAATTTTCTCTTGAAAAAATGCTTCTATATCATAATTTTTATCATATCTTCTGACATACTGCGCTCCCATAACAGCAGACTCAGCCGCAGCGCCTCCTATAATCGCTTTATCATGATAATAAAACACCGTATGAATGATAATTACAAAAAGACTGAAAAATAGCGGCATTATATATGACATTTCTATTACCGAATTTCCACTCACCCATCTCATCTTTTTAGTATCCATTCAAAATGATCCCTCCTGCATATGCTGCCATTAAAAACGGAATAAACGGAAACTTTGATTTTTTATGAAATTTTGTTTTTAGAAGCATAATAACCGAAAACAATCCTGCCATAAAAAACGCCATAAAAAGTACTGACATAAGACTCCAAAAGCCAAGAAATGCTCCCATAATAACTATCAAAATACTATCTCCGTAACCAAAAGATTCCTTTGTTAATTTACTAAGTAAAAGAAAAAATGCTCCTGCGAGTATGCCTGCGATAATCTCTCCTGTTGAAACTGTCCTTTCACATATTACCGATAAAATTACCCATATAATTCCTGATAACAAAAATCCAAGATGCACTTGTCTTCTTTTTATATCCATGACGGCAAGTATTATCATGTAGATCAAAAATGTAATCTGGCAGAACACCCATCCGTTCTTCAACACAAAACCTGCAACATTTATTTCCCTGAACATCTCGAACACCCTCCTATACCTTGTACTTCCGTTTTTTTCACTGCTCTGATCGTTCTTTTTAACCCGCTGCATCCTAATGAATTATGGTATTTACTTCCATTTTCGGTAATATACACCCCGGTCGATGCATCACCGTATACACATTTTTCACAGGCATAATATATTCCGCCGTTTTCATTGCGTATTTCTTCCAACTGTTCATAAGGAACAAATCTAATAGACAACTGCAAATAAGAACAATGATAATCTTCATGATAAACCGATTGTTTTTCTGTTATATAAACAATTTCCGAATCTTCGGTTTTTTTGTCCTTTCCATACCCTGTCCATCCATGGATTCTGAATGTTTCTTCCATCTTTGCCGATGGATTTCCGAATAAAGGAAGCGGAACTCTCACCTCATACTTAACATGAATATTCATTTCTCCTGTTTTCGAGGATAAATATGAATTCCAACAAGAAATTCCTTCACTTCCATCAACAATGATACTTCTTTCAATTCTCTCTTTTCCAAGTAAACGAATAATATCTGATTTTAACTTGATTGTATTTAGAACCGGAATGACTGCTGTATCTTCCGCCGCACTTTTAGCAGCACTATAAGCAGCCTGTTTTACGCCTATTTTAATGCTCTGTATTTCGATCATCCATATAAGACAAAGTGCTGCGAAAAGAAACAACGGAATCGCAAATGCGGCTTCAATCGTAATGCTTCCTTTTTGTTTTTTGGTTATCTTTGGTACAGATGCTCTTTCAGATTTTGCCAAGTATTTATTTTTATTCGTATTGTATTTACTCATCGCAACCGACTTTTCCTTTCATTTTTTTATAAGATGATTTTTCCGCATGAGGGAGTGCGGGAGAGAGAAAGAGCATCTGCACCAAAGATAACCTTATTCGTACCCGTAATATGACGGAAATGTATACGCAAGATCACCGAATATTTCAACCTTATTTCTTATCTCACACTTCGTTACACAGTGATCTGCTCTAAATTTTTCACAGTTTTGTTCTAACCGCATATTTTCTTCTATACGATCGATCGTACGCATTGTTGTCTCCTCTTCCGGTTGTAAAAACAAAAATGCCCTCAAATATTCTTTATATGTAATTCCTTCTTCTGCATCCGCACCTGAAATACCGTCATCTCCTATTCCCAGTGTGAATAATGACGCAAGCGTCAACTGCCAGTTATCCGATGTTTTTACTAGCGGAACTTTATTTCCTGAAAGAAGAGATCTTATATCTATAACACCTTCTCCTGCCGCCCATGCTAACAGGATCAGTTGTTTTACAGCTTCCGCTGCTTCCGGAATTAATAATAAAGTTGAAATTGTCGCTGCCAATGCCATTGCTTCCGACTTTTTCACAGAATCTCCCATAAGATAAACATAATTTAAAGCCATCCTTATGAAAAATATTTTTGTAACGACACTTTCCAGATTTTCTTTATCAGAAGATTTTCCCGAAATAATATATTCAATCTCGTAATCAAGAGATCTGTTCTTTTCGTCTGAGTCTGGATATTCCGAAATATTTTCTTTGGAAGCCTGCGTAAAGTTCTGCATAATATATTCGTTAAACAACAATTTTTCTTTCGCCTTATCTGTATTTTTCCTCATAGGAAACTTGCCTCTTCCTGTCTGCAGACTCCTTTTTGAAGCCTGCAGATCAAGATCGATCTGACGCCCTGAAAGCGGCATATCCTTCGGCATTGCAACAGATAAAATTTCTGTTCTTTCTATCTGCTCCAAACATTGAAAGGGATTTTCTTCTAACTCTGCCAAATCTTCAGATTCTGTTTCTTCTTCATCCGCTCCTTCATTCTCTGATTGTCCAGATGATTTTATTTCTTCAAACTCATCAAGTATCGTTTCTTCCACCTGCCGGATTTCTTCTCCTTGTATGCTTTCTTCTTCCCATACAGATGTCCTGCCTGCCAGATCTTCTATCAGTCCTATTCCATATTTTTGCTCCATATATGTAAGAACCTGTTCCCTAAAAGCCTGTCCCTTGTTGTCAGTAAGATATTGAATCCCGTTTATCTTATAATCTATATTTTTATTACTGTAATAATGCATCCTGCCTATTATCTTATCTTCATTAAACTCTCCTGTTCCATAACTCCCATCGAGTCCGAATATATGGTACGCTTCCATCAGTTGGCTTTCATATTCTCCGAATACGGAAAATATTGCTCCGTCAGCACATATCCTGCTAAGATTCTTTTCTGTCTGTATCACAGTAATTTCTATAATTCCAAATATAAACGAAATAAGAAGAACAACTATAAGACTTAAAAATGCCGTTATTTCTGCTTTCTTTACTTTCATATTTTCTAATTAAATGCCTGAACTTTCAGATGTGATCTTATCGAAAATCGAATTGATCAGATTGATCAGTTCTGTTTTAAAGATCAACAGAAGCGCTATGACAATAACTAATATCAGCACGAGTTCTATCACTGTAATTCCCGATATATATTTTCTTTCCGTGAAAAATCTGCAAATATTTTCTTTTAAGTTTCTTTGACCGGAAATTACACAGCTTTTTATTTTCATAATCTTTTTTTCCATATTTTCTCCTTTCCTACGGCATTTTTTCCCGACTTTTTAAACTTTGCTTTTTCTCTTACTTGCTATCTTTTATTCGGATTTTATATTCTGATTGAGAAAAATGCCGGAACAATTACAATCGCAAAAACAATGATCAACATTAAAAATAACGGAATCATTAATTTTGTTCCTGCTTCTTCTCCTGCTTTTTTCGCCAGATTTTTTCGCTGCTCAAACGCATCCTCCGCTTCTCTTTCAAGTAATTCTGTAAGTCCTCTCGTTCCTTTTCTTAAGTTTTGAGACAACATCATTCCGAATTTTCGATATTCGGACAGATTACATCTTATACCGTATTCCTCATAACATTCTCCCTCAGAAGCTCCTCCGCTGATCTTATACATTACATTAACCATTTCTTCATAAGCTTTTTTCCTGCCGCACGCTTTAGCGGATATCTGTTCTTTCTCTTTTTGATCTTTCTCATATTCTCCGGCAATTTTAAACCATGCTTTTCTGATCGTCATTCCGGATTTGATATAAAGATTAAATTTATTAATAATTTGCGGATAGTCCAGTTTCATTTCTCTGAATTCTTTTTTCTTTTCTTCTTTCTCTTTTTGTGATGATGATATAATCACAAAAACTGCAAATCCGATTCCCATAACAAGAATTCCATATGCTCTCGTCTGAACTCCATATGCCCATATAACTTTTTTTCCGTTTACCTGTTCGGGAAGAACGATATAGTCTTTTGTTTTTGTCTTTTTATCAGCTTCTTCAACCTTTTCTTGAAGCTGCCTCATCTCTTCTTTATCAGCGCTTAATTCCGACGGAAATACTTTTGCATAAAATTCATATCGTTCTTCCTCATCTTCATATGTTAAAATCACTGTAAGTTTTATCAATGTTCCTTCTGTCGATAAATTATCCTGCTGTAAATGTCCCTGTATATCCATAACGTCATAACGATCCAGTTCCCATGAAACTTTCATATTTTTTTCCGGAACAGATGTGATTAGATTCAAGTCCGATCTTACTTCATCCAAACTTTTATTTTTTCCGAGAACAGCTTGTTCAACTTCTTTTTCAGCTTCTGAAAATGCATTTTTCAGCTCTTCTTCATCATATTTTTTCCCTGAAACCGAAATACTGATGTCTTCCTGTTTTTCATCAATCTTTACTTTCATGTTTTTGAGTTCATCTTTTCCGCTCTCATTCCGTCTTAATATTTCCCTTCCTTTCTCATCTTTTTCAAGCTTTTTCCCATTATCTTTACTATATACACATCCGAAAATAATAATCGAAATGACCGCGATCATCCCTGCTTTAACATAAACAGGATGCTTTTGGAATATTTTATTTACTGTTGCTCTGTTCATAGCCTATACCTCAATATGAATGATTTTTCTTCCAAAGCTGTACGCTGCAATATATACGATTAAACAAATTGTCATGAAACACCTCCCCGCTGCATTTTCGTATAAAACACTTAGAAATTCTCCGAATGTCAGCTTCATGTATAAAATAATAAAAAACGGAACTGCACACATAATTTCAAATTCTAATTTTTTTGAAGCGAACATCGTTTGGATTTCCTGTTCCGTATCAATCTTCCCGCTTATAATCTTTACTGCATTTCGTATGATTGAAATACTGTCTCCTCCGCTCATCTTCGCAGATGAAAATACAGTGACAAAATCTTCTGTATCCTCTTGTTTCATTCTTTCGGAAAACTGTTCCATCACGCTGACTGCCGGCATTTTCATATCAAGCTGATGTACCATTTTTCTAAATTCTTTTCTGATCCTTACATTTTCTTCATACATAGGTGCGAGATCTTTTTCTGCTTCTCTTATCGCATTTTCTACAGAGTATCCCGCTTTCAATGCCGCTCCCATTGCCTGTATCGCATTACTGAATTGAACTCTGAATTCCTTTTCTTTTTTACGGCACAAATCACGAAGTCCGTCTCTTGCATATATAACCCATATGGGAATCATAAAAAATATCGGAAGAAAAGATTCGTAAAATACATATGTGATCAAAAGGATGACCGCTATCGACTTTACTGCCAAAAAAATGTATTCTGTTTTTTTAATATCCTGCAGCCACAAGTTTTCCGGTATTTTCAAGTTCAGCAACCTTCATAATGCTTCCTTTAACTTTTTCATTTTCTGTTCCCACCTCCTTAAACTCATATAATGTTTTTGTCTGTATCTTCCCATCCTCATATCCGAGTATCTCTTCAATCATAAGAACTTTTCTCGTTTTATCCCTGATTCTTCCAAGATGAATAATAATGTCCAGAGCCGATGCAACCTGCCTTTGAATCGCCTGCAAAGGCAGGTCTATTCCCATCATCATCATCGTTTCAATTCTGTGAAGCATGTCCTTCGGGTTATTTGCATGACCGGTTGACATTGATCCGCTGTGTCCGTTCAGCATCGCCGATGAAATCATATCTACAGTCTCTTCTCCTCTGACTTCACCTACAATAATGCGATCCGGTCTCATTCTTAAAGCCGATTTGATCAGATCACGAATCGTAACTGCTCCTTCTCCTTCCAAATTCGCTTCACGCGCTTCAAGTCTGACAAGGTTTTCAACTCCCTGAATCTGAAGTTCTGCATTATCTTCTATCGTAATAATCCTTTCTTCTTTTGGGATAAAATCCGACATTGCATTCAAAAAAGTTGTTTTCCCGGCTCCTGTTCCACCGCTCACAAAAATATTATATTTTGAACGGACGATCTTCCTGATAAACTCTGCCGCTTCTTTCGTTAAACTTCCCATTTTGATCAGATCATTCATCTTAATCGCTTTTGACGGAAATTTTCTGATCGTCATGATCGGTCCGTTCACTGCCACTGGCTTTAATACAACATTTACCCTAGATCCATCAGCTAATCTTGCATCGACAATAGGTGAAGTCTCATTGACATACCTGTTTGCCTCTCCTACAATTTGCTGTATCACATCGCACAATCTTGACTCTGAGAAAAAATGTCTGTTTGTCCGATATAACTTTCCCTCTTTCTCATAAAAAATGTTCTCCGTTCCGTTCACCATAATCTCTGTAATACTGTCATCTTCAATCAAATCCTGTAATATATCCAGTCTGCGAAAAGCATTAAACAGTTCCCTGCTCAATCTGATTTTTTCACTTAAGGGGATAAATTCTTTTTTAGACTCATCCTCTAATACAGTCCTTATAATTTCCTGAAGTTCTTCTTCCTTTGTTTCTTTTGTCATATCCATGCGATGCATAACTTTCTCATACATCAATTCTGCAGATATCATACTATGTCACTTCACTCTCATCTGTCGCTTCATGGTTCGTTTTAATATGTCCGAATATCCTGCTGTTTTTAAATTTTCTTCATATTGCCTCATTTTTGCCATAGAAATTTCATCTTGTATATAAGGCGTATATATACGACTACATTTTTTCAATATGTCGTAAAGCCCCGAAACACAATCACCAAGATCAAGGATTACAGCCTTATATATGCATTGGTCCATAATCGTATCCAAAAAATAGATCCATTCTTTCTTCGTCACTTCTCTTAGATCATTCTCATTTGAGATAGGCATGATATAATCCAATTGCTTATATTGCCCTGTCATAAGGCTTGCTTTCAAACCATAATCAATTCTCTCTTGCTTTAAGTAATACAGAAGATCTCCTAAATCTTGATTTTTTTCACCTTTGAAATAAAAATCATTTCCCGAATATCCTTCCATGTTGATATAAAGAGTCGGAACTTTTTCCGATATTTTTTCGCCTAAACAAAGTGCAAACTCTGTTTTTCCGATTCTGTGTATCGGAGAATAGATACCGATCAGACCGCTTTCTTCAGGTTCGTCACGTATTCCTATTTTTCTTTTTGGAGCAGTAAAATCACTTTGAACCGCATCATATTTTTCTTCTGTTTTTTTCTGCGGCTTATGTGCGGCTTTCGCCTCTTCTTCTCCTATCCCCGATTGAATGATCTTAAGAATCTCATCTGCCGACTGATATCGGAATATCGTCGTTTCTCCCTGTTTTTCCTCTTTTTTCATACTTTCTGACAATATAAATTTCTTTTTTGCTTTTACATTCCCCCTTATTTCAGAGACGCAGTCTTCCGCAATCAAAAGAATTTCTATCTCTGCTTTTTCCGCAAACTGCTCTATCTTTTTCACATTACTGAAAAAATGAAATTGAAAACGCATTCCGAAACGTTTTACTAATATGCTTAATAAATGTTCCGCATATTCTTTCTGCACATCACAAATCAAAAAATTACCTGCAATGCCTTTATATTGTTTTTCCGTCATAATTTGAATTTTGCCGTGAACTATACAGCACGAATAAAAATATACGATATCCGGTCTTTTTTACTCCCGGATTTTTGAATATCTGCTTTCCCTCAAAAACAGATGTTCCAACAGTTGATCTCTGTCGGTAAAATGCATTATAAACAGCAGATTCTATTTTGTCTACAACAAATTTTAAATCTGCTGTTTTTTGTAAAAAACTCACAAAATCTGATAACAAACAATCCCATAAAGCAGTCCAACCCCAGGAATTCCAAGCATTCCCGATGTCAAAAAAGAGACTGCATTCAAACCTACATTAATTGAAGATTCAGGTGGAATAACGTATTGATTTATAAAAAAAATAAGCGCCATTCCTATCACCGCACGGATCATAAAATTCACTGCCATGTACAAAACTTTCTTTCCCAGTTGTCCCGCTCCCTTTCTTTTTACGTATTACCTTTTTACTTTAATACTTTTTATAAATTATTTTATTCTATATCATCACCCATTATTACATCGTATTCTTAATAGAACATCATCCGTACTTCTGTTCGCAGCGCCGCAAAAAAAGACCGACAATGAACTTTTTTTCAATCTATTTATCGCAAACTTCTAACGATTGAAAAATCAGTTCATTATCGATCTTTTCACACAGATTAAACTATTTATCAACAATGTTTTCTCTGTTTTTATTTGTTTTCCACATCATCTGATACGTTATCTTCTGAATTATCCACTATAATTTCAGATGTATTTTCCGGCGAGTCGTCCTCTTCTTTGATTTCAACTTCTTCACCGTCAATTTCCGCTGAAGCTGTTCTTACTTTTGCTACACTTGCCACTTTTTCTTTCTCAGGAAGATTAATCAATTTTACTCCTGATGTTATTCTTCCATATTGAGAAATATCAGAACATTTCATTCGGATTACGATTCCTTCTGTATTGATGATCATGATCTCGCTTTCTTCATCTACAGCTTTCATACCGACTACATTTCCGGTCTTTTCTGTAATCTTATAGCATTTCACGCCTTTTCCGCCGCGATTTTGTTTTGTGAATTCTTCCATGCTTGTACGTTTTCCCATACCTTTTTCCGAAACAATCAGCATATCTTTGCCCTGACTGCTCATCTGCATACCGATGATTTCATCATTATCGCTCAAATTCATTCCTCTGACACCCATAGAAACACGGCCTGTGGAACGAACGTCTTTTTCGTTGAACCGGATACACTGTCCATATTTTGTAACAAGAAGAATATCCTGTGCATTATCTGTTACTTTTACTTCGATTAAAAGATCGTCTTCCCTTAATGAGATTGCCGCAAGTCCGGTCTTTCTCACGTTCATATAATCTTGGATCGGAGTCTTTTTAACAAGACCTTTCTTTGTTGCCATAAACAGATACTTTCCGTCTTCATATTCTTTGATCGGAATTGTCGCCGTAATTTTTTCATCCGGCATAAGCTGAAGTAAATTAATAACAGCCGTTCCTCTTGCCGTTCTTCCAGCTTCCGGTATCTCATATGCTTTCAGCCTGTACACACGACCTTTATTTGTGAAGAACATAATATAATGATGGCTCGTTGTAACAAATAATTCTCTTATAAAATCTTCTTCAAGCGTCTGCATTCCTTTAATTCCTTTGCCACCTCTGTTCTGGCTCTTGAACGTATCCATGCTCATCCGCTTAATGTATCCCATATTTGTCACAGTAATGACAACATTTTCTCTCGGAATCAAATCCTCCATCGAAATGTCAAATTCATCATAGCCGATATGAGTTCTTCTTTCATCTCCGTATTTTTCGGAAATAACAAGAATTTCTTTTCTTATAACTCCGAGAAGAAGTTTTCTGTCCGCAAGAATTGCCCTATATTCTTCGATTTTTTTCATCAATTCAGCATATTCCGCTTCCAGTTTTTCTCTTTCCAAACCTGTAAGAGCACGCAGACGCATATCCACGATTGCCTGTGCCTGCACTTCTGAAAGATCAAATCGAGAGATCAACTCTGCTTTTGCTTCCTGAACATTTTTCGATCCACGAATAATCTTGATTACTTCGTCAATATTATCTAAGGCAATGAGCAATCCCTGCAAAATATGAGCTCTTTCTTCCGCCTTATTCAGATCGTATTTTGTTCTTCTTGTAACAACTTCTTCCTGATGCTTTAGATAATATTTCAGCATATCTAGAATGTTCATGACTTTCGGCTCATTATTTACAAGTGCAAGCATGATCACTCCGAACGTATCCTGAAGCTGTGTATGTTTATAAAGTTGATTTAGGATAACATTTGGATTTACATCACGGCGAAGTTCGATACAGATACGCATTCCTTCCCTGCTTGACTGATCGCTTAAATCCGTAATTCCATCTACTTTTTTGTCTCTTACAAGTTCTGCTATTTTTTCAATAAGACGTGCCTTATTTACCATAAACGGAAGTTCTGTAACGATAATTCTGTTTTTTCCGTTCTGCATCGGCTCGATATTTGTCACAGCTCTTACTCTGATTTTTCCGCGGCCTGTCCTATATGCTTCTTCTATTCCTCTCGTACCGAGTATCTCTGCCCCTGTAGGGAAATCAGGTCCTTTGATAATTTGAAGAATATCTTCCATCGAAGTTTCTCCGTTTTCATCAATCTGATCGTCTATGATCTTTACAACGGCATTGATGACTTCACGCAGATTATGCGGAGGAATATTTGTTGCCATACCAACCGCGATACCTGACGTACCATTTACAAGAAGATTAGGAAATCTTGACGGAAGTACAACAGGTTCTTTCTCTGTCTCGTCAAAGTTCGGGACAAAATCAACCGTATCTTTATTGATGTCCGCCGTCATTTCCATTGAAATTTTACTTAAACGTGCTTCTGTATAACGCATCGCGGCAGCTCCGTCTCCGTCGACAGAACCAAAATTTCCGTGACCGTCAACAAGAGGATATCTTGTTGACCATTCCTGTGCAAGATTTACTAAAGCCCCGTATATAGAACTGTCTCCATGAGGGTGATATTTACCCATTGTATCTCCGACGATACGGGCACATTTACGATGCGGTTTATCCGGACCGTTATTCAACTCGATCATGGAATACAAAATTCTTCTTTGCACCGGCTTCAGTCCGTCTCTTACATCCGGAAGAGCTCTTGCCGCAATAACGCTCATCGCGTAATCAATGTAGGAAGTTTCCATTGTCTTTTTCAAATCGACTTCATGGACTTTGTCAAAAATATTATCTTCCATTCTTTATCTCCTTTTTACTGATTAAATTCATAGAATTACTTTTAGTTTGCTTCCGCTCCTATCCGGTAAGAAAATCTTCGTTCCTTGATTTTCTTACCGGTTTGGCATTTCCAATGCCAAACCATAGAATTGCTTTTCTGTAAAAAATCAAGTAAACCTGATTTTTTACCTCAATCAATTCCATGAATAGTCGCTGTAAAGTGCTATATATCCAAATTTTTAACGTATTTTGCGTTTTCTTCTATGAATTCGCGTCTTGGTTCTACTTTATCTCCCATGAGAGTCGTAAATGTGAGATCGAGTTCAGATGACGTTTCTTCATCCATCGTTACACGCAGCAAAATTCTATGTTCAGGATCCATTGTTGTTTCCCATAACTGGTCTGCATCCATCTCACCCAGACCTTTATATCTCTGAATTTTATTATTACTGTCTCGTCCTACTTCTGTAAGTATCTGATTTAATTCTTCGTCGCTGTATGCATACCATACTTTTTTATTTTTTTCCAGCTTATAAAGAGGTGGCTGTGCAAGATATACATAACCTTCTTTGATAAGATCGGGCATGAAACGATAAAGAAACGTCAACAGCAATGTGCTTATATGTGCTCCGTCTACATCGGCATCGGTCATAATAATGATTTTATGATATCTTAATTTTGAAATATCAAAGTCTTCATGAATTCCGGTTCCGAATGCAGTTATCATAGCTTTAATCTCGGCATTTGCATATATTTTATCGAGACGCGCCTTTTCTACATTCAAAATTTTTCCTCGAAGAGGAAGGATTGCCTGTGTGGCACGATCACGAGCCGTCTTCGCCGAACCTCCGGCGGAATCTCCCTCTACGATGTATATTTCACAATTTACAGGATCTTTGTCGGAACAGTCTGCAAGTTTTCCCGGCAAAGACATTCCTTCCAACGCCGATTTTCTTCTCGTAAGATCTCTTGCTTTTCTTGCAGCTTCTCTTGCCCGCTGAGCCATAACTGATTTTTCAACCGTAATTTTGGCAACGCTTGGATTTTGTTCCAGAAAAATTTCAAGCTGAGTAGACAGAATACTGTTTACCGCACCTCTTGCCTCGCTGTTTCCAAGCTTTTGTTTCGTCTGACCTTCAAATTGAGGATCTTCGATCTTCACGCTTACGATTGCAGTAAGCCCTTCTCTGATATCGTCTCCGGAAAGATTCGGTTCGCTATCTTTAAGCAGTTTATTTTTCCTTGCATAATCATTAAACGTCTTTGTAAGAGCGCCTCTGAATCCCTCGATATGAGTTCCGCCCTCCGGCGTTGTAATATTATTTACAAAACCATAAGTATTTTCACTGTAAGAATCGTTATGCTGCATCGCAATTTCCACTGCAACGCCGTCTTTCATCCCTTCACAGTAAATGATCTGCTCGTAAAGCGGAGTTTTACTTTTATTCAAATATGTGACAAACTCTTTGATTCCGCCTTCATAGTGGAACGTATGCTCTCGTAATTCTTCGCCTCTCCAGTCTCTTAATACAATCTTCAGACCTTTTGTTAAAAACGCCATTTCCCTGAAACGCTGTTTCAACGTATCATAATCAAACACCGTATCGTCAAATATTTCTGCATCCGGGAAAAACGTAACCGTCGTTCCTGTGCGATCAGGTTCACATTCGCCGACCACTTTTAATTTATATACAACTTTTCCTCTTTCATAACGTTGCTTGTATATCTGACCGTCATGATATATTTCTACTTCAAGCCATTCCGAAAGTGCGTTTACTACAGATGCACCTACTCCGTGAAGTCCTCCGGATACTTTGTATCCTCCTCCGCCGAATTTTCCTCCTGCATGAAGTACAGTAAATACAACTTCAACTGCCGGAAGTCCCGCTTTGTGATTAATACCGACCGGAATACCTCTTCCGTTATCACACACTGTAACAGAATTATCTTTGTTAATATTTACTTGTATTTCATCGCAATATCCCGCCAGAGCTTCGTCTACGGAATTATCCACGATCTCATATACAAGATGGTGAAGTCCTCTCGTAGAAGTGCTGCCGATATACATACCGGGCCTTTTCCTTACGGCTTCCAGACCTTCCAGTATCTGGATCTGATCCGCTCCATATTCCGCGTCAAATTCTGTACTTGATGCACCCATGTAATACCCTCCTAATTTGCATTTACTGCATGTCCGTTCTTTATGTGAAATATCTTGTTAATAGAAAATCTGTGATTGACAAACTCATCCAGCCCTGTGCATGTTATGATCGTCTGTATATTATCGATACTATCCAATAAATAGTTTTGCCGATGTTTGTCCAGTTCAGACAATACATCGTCAAGAAGCAGGATAGGCGTATCATTTAATTCTTCTTTTACAAGTTCAATTTCAGATAATTTCAGCGATAAAGCCGCTGTTCTTTGCTGTCCCTGCGAACCGAATTTCCGAATATCCAGTCCCGCATCTGTCGTAAAACAGATATCGTCTCTGTGCGGACCGACTGTCGTACTCTTCATTCGCAGATCACGTTCCCTATATTTGCTCAAAGCAGTTTCAAACGTTATATTTCCGAGACTGCTCTCATATGTCAATGTGATCCGCTCTTTTCCTCCCGTCAGCTTGTAATGAATATCGGCAATAATATCATTGACCTGTTTTATAAACTGTTTACGCCGCTCTAATATTTTTTTTCCATATTCCGCAAGCTGCATGTCCCATATATCTAATGTCTCTATCAGATTTCTCTGTCCGTATATATCTTTTAACAAGGAATTTCTCTGATTAATGATTCGATTATAGTTAGAAAGATTATTGAGATAAATTTTATCGAGCTGTGAAAGTTCCAGATCAATAAATCTTCTTCTCCCTGCCGGTCCTTCTTTTATGATGTTCAGGTCTTCCGGTGAAAAGAACACAAAATGAACAATCCCGAAAAGTTCACCTGCTCTTCTGATCGGAACTTTATCGATGGCAATCCCTTTTGGACTGTTTTTCTTAAGATGCATGTCTATCTGAAAATCTATGTTCCTTTTCTCAATGATCGTCTCTATATGTGACTCATCATACCCGAATTGAATGACATCTCTGTCTTTCGTTCCCCTGTGAGACTTTGTTGTGCCCGATAAATATAAAGCTTCCAGTATATTCGTTTTTCCCTGAGCATTATCACCATACAGAATATTTGTCTTCGGATCAAATTTCAGATCAAGAAGATCATAATTTCTGTAATTTTTAAGCTTCAAAGATTTGATAACCATAACTTTCCCATCTAATTTATTTTACACGCTTTTTACATTTTTTTCAATGTTCGGATTCACCCTTTATTGTTTGACCGTCAACTCATTTTCTTCGTAAGATACAACGTCGTTCGGATACAGTTTACGACCTCTTCTCGTCTCAACTTCTCCGTTTACACTGACAAATCCGTCTTGTATTACTTCTTTTGCCTGCCCGCCGTTCTCAACAAATCCGGCTGCTTTTAAAACCTGTCCGAGCCGGATAAATTCTTCTCCGGCTCTCAAATGAAAAAATTCCATATTTTACTCCTTTTATACTGCTGCGTTAAAATTTACAGGAAGAATAAGATAAATATAACTTTGTGCCTCGTCTTTTATGAAACACGGCGCCTTTGCATTCATGAAATAAAGATCTACTTCTTCATCTTCGATCACTCGGAGCGCCTCGATCAAAAACTTCGGATTAAATCCGATAAGAAGGTCTTTGCCTTCTTTGATACACATAATATCTTCATCCATTGAACCGACCTGTGATTTTATTTTAAATTCCATTGATTCGTCTCTGATATCGATAATAAGCGGTTTTTTGTCTCCTTCTTTGATAAGCAAGGTAGCGCGGTCGATACATTCAAGAAGCTCTCTTTTATTTATTTTTACTTTCGTTTCATAATCGCTTGAGAGCATCTGATCTATACGGAAATATTCTCCTTCTATCAGTCTTGATACTACGATCGTCCTGTCGAATTCAAATACGATATGATTTTTCGTAAATGAAATATCTACATCGGCTTCTGCTTCCCCGCCTATGATCTTACTGATTTCCTGAAGTGTTTTTCCGGGAACGATTACCTTTTTAGGCGCATAAGAATCTTTCAGTTCTATTTTTCTGATTGAAATTCTATGACCGTCAAGTGATACGACTTTCAAAATATTATCTTCGATTTCAAAAAGTTCTCCTGTCATCATTTTATTCGTATCGCTGTCGGCGATCGAAAAGATCGTCTGACGGATTACTTCTTTTAGTGTAAACTCCGACACTGTTATAAAATCATCTTTCTCAATGTTCGGAAGATAAGAAAATTCATCTCCCGGAAGTGATGCGATTTTAAATTTTGCTTTTCCACCTGTGATAAGCGCCTGATTATCGCCTTGTGTATCTATGATAATTTCGTTGTCGGGAAGTTTCCTGACGATCTCTGCAAATATTTTTGCGTTAAGAGCCAAAATACCTCTTTCAATGATCTCTCCATCTATAGACGTTTCGATTCCAAGTTCCATATCGTTAGCTGTAAGTTTAATGACGTCTGTAGATGCGTCTATTAAAATACATTCGAGAATTGGCATCGTTGTTTTTGACGGAACAGCTTTGGAAACGATACTCACTCCTTTTGCCAGATTCTGTTTTGTGCATATGATTTTCATAAAAAAGTAACTCCTTTCGATCTGTGTGGAAAAGTCAGACGCGCACGAAATAATATAGATTTATATAAAATCAATTCCGCATTCGTCGTATTAGAGGCTGTGAATAAGTTGAAAACCATCTCAACCCCTTGAAAAATCAAGGTTTTCTGCTTGTGATAACTGTGTGGGATTCGAGTTGAAACGATGAGGAAAGTGTGGGTATAAATCTGAACCTCTTCAGGTCGATATTATGTTATTCACATCTTTTCCCATAGTTTTTAAGAAGTAATCTACATAGTTATCCACAATTATATCGGATTTATCTTCTTTTTTATAATGTTGACGGTATTATTAAGAGCTTCATCGGTTTTTAATTCGTTTTCGATCTTCTTAACGCCGTGATTGACAGAAGCATGGTCTTTTCCGCCTAAGATAGCGCCAATCGCCTTAAGAGGCGTATCCGTCAGAGTACGGCAAAGATACATGATGATCTGTCTTGGAAGGACGATTTCTGCATTTCGCTTCTTTCCTTTTAACTCTGAAATCGGAATATTAAAGTGTTCAGATACAATATCAATGATAAGTTCAGGCGTCACCTCTCGGTTATTATCCGGAGAGATCATATCCTTTAACGCCTCCGCCGCAAGCGGGATATCGATCTTTTTATTTTCAAGGTTAGAAAGAGCGATCAGCTTATTAAGAGAGCCTTCCAATTCACGAATATTCGATTTGATATTATTGGCAATATATTGCATAACATCGTCCGGAATATGGTATTTTTCAAGTCCGTCAAGTTCTTCTTTTTTTCTTAGAATTGCCATTCTTGTCTCATAATCAGGCGACGAGATATCGGCAATAAGTCCCCACTCAAATCTTGTCCTAAGACGGGCTTCAAGTGTCTCGATATCTTTCGGGGGTTTATCACTTGATATGATAATCTGTTTTCCCGATACATGAAGATGATTAAAAGTATGGAAGAATTCTTCCTGTGTACTTTCTTTTCCTATTATAAACTGAATATCGTCGATTAAAAGAACGTCGTTATTTCTGTACTTTTCACGGAATTTTGTCATGGCAAGTTCACTTCCCGTTTTACCGGCTTTCAAAGCGTCGATCAATTCATTCGTGAAAGTTTCACTTGTAACGTACAATACTTTTTTAGACGGATCGTTTGCAAGTATAAAATGAGCGACGGAATGCATAAGATGAGTTTTACCTAATCCGACGCCTCCGTATATAAAGAGAGGATTGTAAATCTCTCCGGGTGATTCCGCAACTGCAAGTGAAGCGGCATGCGCGAAATTGTTGTTACTTCCGACTACGAAAGTATCAAATGTATATTTTGGATTCAGGTTCGCTTTTTCATAAATCGCGTTAACACGGTTTTTCTTAATAATATTTTCCTTTTTTTCCTGAATAACCGCTTCATTGTCTGTAACAAAAGCAACTTCAAATTCAATTCCGGTTACTTCCGCAATGCAGACTTTAAAAGGAAGAAGATATTTTTCTTCGATATGTTCAAGGCTTGCCCTTAGTTGGACGAGAATATAAACGGTATTGTCCTTTACTTCATAAACTGTCAAAGGCGCAATCCAAGTAGTATAAGAAATATTAGATGAGCAGTATTCAAGTTTCATCTTATTTAATATCAAATCCCAGTTTTGTTCTACAATATTCATCAAAAGTAACTCCTAATCAATAGAATAGAGAGATATAAAGGCAGAATCTCTCTATTACATTTTACATCAAAAGCGGTTCTTAGGCAATGAGAAATAATGTGTATAACTTTATTCACAACAATAATCTGCGTAATATAGACGTTTTTTTGAAAAAAATTGTTTTATTCACAGCTTATCCCAAAGTTTTTAACAAGTTATCCACATAAAAAACGAAAATTTTCCCCATTCTGTGAATAACTTTTGGAAAAGTCAAAATAACTTGCATTATTTTAACAATTCAGCTTTTGTTATTTGTAAAACTGTGATGTATGCTTATTATAGTAGCGTTATTGCAAAATATTTCTATGAAACCCTTGATTTTGCTTGACTTATAGCAGGTTTCTTACTATAATTAAGAGCAGTGTTTTTTCAAATTATAATAAGAAAAGGTTAAATTTGATAAAAGCGCGGAAAAAAAACGTTAATTATTGTGAATACTTTATTATAAGGTATATCAGAAAAGAGGAGGTGTATTTGATATGAAAATGACATTTCAGCCGAAAAAAAGATCCAGATCTAAAGTTCACGGATTCAGAGCAAGAATGAGCACACCGGGCGGAAGAAAAGTATTAGCTGCCAGAAGAGCAAAAGGAAGAAAACAGTTATCAGCTTAGGCCGCATATATGTGGCCTTTTCTTCTATTTATTTTTATTAAGCAGTCAGGACAGACTGAAGAAGAGGTTTTGAATGAAATTTTCCCAGTCTTTAAAGAAAAACAGAGATTTTCAGAATGTTTATAAAAAGGGAACGTCTTTTGCAAACAGTTATCTTGTTATGTACATTTTAGAAAATGGACTTCAGGAAAACCGAATAGGGATATCGGTAAGTAAAAAAGTCGGAAACAGTGTTGTCAGACATCATCTGACCAGACTGATAAGAGAGAGTTACAGACTGTCGGAAGAACATTTCCGTTGTGGAATAGATATAGTTGTAATTGCAAGAACAAGTGCCAAAGGAAGAAATTATCATGAGATTGAGAGCGCACTGATCCACCTCGGAAAGCTTCATAAAATATATAAATAATTAAAAGGAAGTGGCGCGGATGAAGCAGGTGATGTTATGGCTGATCCGGTTTTACAGAAAGTATTTATCCGGTATGAAAGGATACAGCACATGTAAGTATTATCCCACATGTTCCCAGTATGGGATCGAGGCGATAGAAAAATACGGTGCGGTTAAAGGCGGTGCACTGACCGTCTGGAGAATCCTGCGCTGCAATCCGTTTTCAAAAGGCGGGTATGATCCGGTACCTTAAGGAGGACAAGTAATGGAAATTTTTGTAATGTCGGCTGCAGGAATTTATGACTGGCCGATCATTAAGCAAGTATCATGGCTGTTAGGTCAGGTCATGAACGGAATCTACAACGCGTTGAGCGCAATCGGAATTGAAAATATCGGTGTGGCGATTATCGTATTTACGATTATCGTATATACGCTTCTTCTTCCGCTTACGATCAAACAGCAGAAGTTTACAAAGATGTCGGCAGTAATGCAGCCGGAGATTCAGAAGATCCAGAAAAGATATGCAAATAAAAAGGATCAGGCTTCCATGCTGAAACAGCAGGAAGAGATGAATATGGTTTACGATAAATATGGTCTGAAGATGTCAAGCGGATGTCTTCCTTCATTATTGCAGCTCGTATTCCTGTTCGGACTTTATCCGGTAGTACAAAATATTCCGGAATATGTTACAAAAGTAAGAAACGTATATATACCTCTTGTTGAGAAAATCCAGGCAACAACAGGATATGAGAAGATTATGTCATCTCTTGCGACAGGTCTTGTTCCGGGAGCTGAATCATTAGATTATACTAAAGCGGGCAATATGATCGAAGTGATGTATAAATTCCAAAGTTCCACATGGAATGAGCTGGTCGATAAGATGCCGAAACTTGAAAGCGTTGTAAATAATACTATGTCAGAAGTTTCTCATCTGAATAACTTTTTGGGAGTCGATATAGGAGCACATCCGTGGAATCTTCTTACAGATGCTTTGGCGGCGGCTTCGATCGCAGGAGTTATTATCGCAGTACTGATTCCGGTACTTGCAGGTTTGACACAGTTTATCAGCGTGAAACTTTCACAGGCAGGCGCAGGTGGAGCGGCAATGAGTGATGATAATCCGATGGCAGCTTCCATGAAGACAATGACTTATACAATGCCGTTGATCTCTGTTGTATTCGGTTTTACACTCCCGGCAGGACTTGGTTTATACTGGGTAGCCAGCGCGGCTGTACGAAGCGTTCAGCAGCTTGCGGTAAATAAATATTTGTCGAAAAAGAGTATTGATGATATTATAAAAGAAAATCAGGAAAAAGCGAAAAAGAAACGCGAGAAAAAAGGTACTTCGGCAGAAGAAATCAATAAGATGGCAACAACAAGTACCCGGAACGTAGGAACATCTTCTTCTAAGGCAAAGGGAAGAGCAATCGATGCCGAAAAAGAAGAAAAGATCAGAAAAGCACAGGAACTTGCGAAAAATGCAAAACCCGGAAGTCTTACATCAAAGGCAAATCTTGTAAATAAATATAACAGCGGTGTAAAAACAGAAGAAGTGATTCCGGAGAAGCAGGATAATAAAAAGAAGAAGTAAACTGTTTGCGGGAAAGGAATGAATGGTATGAAAGGTAGTATCAGAGTATCTGCGAAAACTTTGGACGATGCGATTACAGAAGCGTTGATTCAATTAGGTGTTACAAGCGACAGACTTGAATATAATGTCATTGAAAAAGGAAGCGCAGGTTTTCTTGGAATCGGTATGAAACAGGCTGTGATCGAAGCGTGGAAAAAAGAAGATAAAGAAGAAGAAGAGTTTCTGAAAGCTGTCGAAGAAACAATAAGAGAGAATCCCGTAAAAGAGTATTTTGCAAAAGAAGACAATGTAAAAGAAGATGATGTAAAAGAACATCAGGCAGAAGAAGCAGCGAAAAAGGAAGAAGCTGTGCGGGAAGAAAAGACAGAAAAAGAAGAAGCTTCAGCAAATGCAAAAGAAGAAAAGTCAGAGCCGGTATCTGTAAAAGAAAAAGAGCTTCTTGCAAAAGTAGAAGATGAGACGATCAGATATGTAGAGCAGTTTGTAAAAGACACATTAAAAGCGATGGATATGGATGTTGAGATCACATCGTCAATCGACAAAGACGGAGCTCTTTATGTTGATATGAAAGGTGAGAATATGGGAATTCTTATCGGTAAGAGAGGACAAACTCTTGATTCCCTTCAATATCTTGCAAACCGCGTTGCAAACAAACATCAGTCAGGTTATGTAAGAGTGAAACTCGATACAGAAAATTATCGTGCAAGAAGAGAAGAGACATTAAAACATCTTGCGAAAAATATTGCACATAAGGTAAAAAGGAACAGAAGACCTGTTATACTTGAGCCGATGAACCCGTATGAAAGAAGGATTATTCATTCCACACTGCAGTCAGATCCATATGTAACGACACACAGTGAAGGTGAAGAGCCGTACAGAAAAGTTGTAGTTACATTAAAAAGATAATTAAATAAAATAAAAGACGTCTGATAGTTTGCGGATATCGTGAAACGTCAGGCGTTTTTTTGTGAATAAATAAGTGGATAAATAAGCTGACGTTTACGGAAATGTTTTAAGTTGACGAATGGGAACTTTCAATCTAAAATAAAATGTAATGCTTTATTTTTAGTTTGCGGGAAGTTAAGTATTAAATTAAGAAATCGGGAGAACGGGATAAAATGAGAAAAGAAACGATCGCAGCCATATCGACCGGAATGACAAACTCGGGAATAGGAATTGTGAGAATCAGCGGAGAGGAAGCTGTTTTAGTTGCAGACCGTATTTACAGAGGTAAGAAAAAGCTTTGTGAAGTAAAAAGCCATACGATAAATTATGGATATATTGTAGACAGAGAAATATCTTCGGCAGAAAAGAAATCGGAAGAAGTAATAGACGAGGTTCTTGTAACTGTGATGAAAGCTCCCGGAACATTTACAGGAGAAGATACCGTGGAGATAAATTGTCACGGCGGAACATTTGTTGTAAAAAAAGTGTTGGAACTCGTGTTAAAAAACGGGGCAAGTCCTGCCGAACCGGGAGAATTTACAAAGAGGGCATTTTTAAACGGAAAGATGGATCTTTCACAGGCTGAAGCGGTTATAGATGTAATCAATTCCGAAAACGAATATGCACTTCAAAGTTCTGTCAGCCAGCTAAAAGGAAGCGTAAAAAAGAAGATTAATGATATAAGAGAAAAAATTATTTATCATACGGCATTTATAGAGACAGCGCTTGATGATCCGGAGCATATCAGCGTAGATGGATATTCCGATACTTTGCGCAGTTCGGCGGAAGAGATTATTCAGGAATTGGAACGACTGATTCATTCGGCAGATGACGGTCGCGTGATAAAAGAAGGAATCAAAACGGTGATTGTCGGAAAACCGAACGCAGGAAAATCGTCACTTTTGAATGTTCTTGCAGGACATGAGAGAGCAATCGTAACAGATATAGAAGGAACAACGAGAGATGTATTAGAAGAGACGATCAAATTAGGCGTACTCAACTTAAATGTTGTCGATACGGCAGGAATCCGCCAGACAGAAGATCTGATTGAAAAAATCGGCGTAGATAAAGCGTTAGAATATGCAGAGACAGCAGATCTGATCATTTATGTAGTCGATGCATCGAGAAGTCTGGATGAAAATGATGAGAAGATCATTAATATGATCAGTGACAAAAAGTCGATTGTTTTATTAAATAAATCAGATATCGACACTGTGATTTCGGCAGAACATATAAAAGAAAAAGTTTCAAATATTCCGATCATCTCAATATCTGCAAAAGAAGAAAGAGGAATCAAAGACCTGGAAGATAAAGTGAAAGAGATGTTTTTAAAAGGCGACATTTCATTTAATGATCAAGTGTATATATCAAATGTTCGTCAGAAAAACGCTCTGTTGGAAGCTCTCGAAAGTATGAAAAAGGTAATAAGAAGTATCGATGATAATATGCCGGAAGATTTTTATTCGATCGATTTGATGGATGCGTATGAAAGTCTCGGGTATATTACGGGAAATTCAGTAGGAGAAGACTTGATAAATGAAATATTCAGCAAATTCTGTATGGGAAAATAAAGATCAATATGATATTGCGGTTGTAGGAGCGGGACACGCAGGATGTGAAGCAGCGCTGGCGTGCGCCCGGTTAGGATTTAAAACGGTAATGTTTACGGTAAGTGTAGACAGTATTGCATTGATGCCGTGTAATCCGAATATAGGGGGAAGTTCAAAAGGACATCTTGTAAAAGAAATCGATGCCCTCGGCGGAGAAATGGGAAAGGTGATCGACAAGACATTTATACAGTCGAAAATGTTAAATCAGTCAAAAGGTCCGGCAGTTCACTCTCTTCGTGCACAGGCAGATAAATCCGACTATAGCAAAGAGATGCGGAGGGTTTTGGAAGAACAGGACAATCTTGATATCCGTCAGATGGAAGTGACGGATATTATAGCAGACGATCCGAATGAATCTGGAATTCGGAAAATAAAAGGGGTTCAGACATATTCGGGGGCTATATATCCGTGTAAAGCCGTTATTTTGTGTACAGGCACATATTTAAAAGCCCGCTGCATTTACGGAGAAATAAGTACGCAGACAGGTCCTAACGGGCTGCAGAGCGCAAATTATCTTACCGACAGTTTGAAATCACTTGGAATTAAGATGTATAGATTTAAAACGGGAACTCCTGCAAGAATTGATAAAAACTCAATCGATTTTACAAAGATGGAAGAACAAAAAGGTGATGAAAGAGTCGTGCCTTTTTCTTTTACGACAGATCCGGAAGACGTTCAGATCGATCAAGTGTCATGCTGGCTTACATATACAAACGAAACGACGCACGAAATCATTCGGGAAAATCTGGACAGATCGCCGCTGTTTTCCGGTGCGATTGAAGGAACAGGACCGAGATATTGTCCGTCGATAGAAGATAAAGTAGTAAAATTCCCAGATAAAAACAGACATCAGGTCTTTATTGAGCCGGAAGGAATCCATACAAATGAAATGTATGTCGGCGGAATGTCGAGTTCATTACCGGAAGACGTTCAGTATGCAATGTATAGAAGTGTTCCGGGTTTGGAACATGCAAAGATCGTAAGAAATGCATATGCGATCGAGTATGATTGTATAGATGCAAGGCAGTTAAAAAGTACGTTGGAATTTAAAAATATAGAAGGATTATTCAGCGGCGGGCAGTTTAACGGAAGTTCGGGATATGAAGAAGCTGCGGCACAGGGAATCGTAGCCGGAATTAATGCGGCAAGAAAATTGCAGGGAAAAGAAGGAATTGTCATTGACAGATCACAGGGGTATATAGGTGTTTTAATCGATGATCTCGTTACAAAAGAGAGTCGCGAGCCATATCGGATGATGACGTCAAGAGCAGAGTACAGACTTTTGCTCAGACAGGATAATGCAGACCAAAGATTAACAAAATTAGGATATGAGATAGGCCTTATCAGCGAAGAAAGATACGAGAAACTGCTTGAAAAAGAACGGTTGATCGAAGAAGAAATACATCGGGTGGAACGGGTAAATATCGGAACGTCGGAAGAAGTTCAGAATCTGTTAAAAACATATGAAAGCACCCCGTTAACATCAGGAACAACTCTTGCGGAACTGATCAGAAGACCTGAATTATCGTATGAAAAACTTGCTCCGATAGACAAAAACAGAAAAAATCTTCCCGGAGACGTGGCACAGCAGGTTGATATTAACATTAAATACGACGGGTATATAAAACGTCAGATGCGTCAAGTGGAACAATTTAAAAAATTGGAAAATAAAAAGATACCGGAAGATATAAATTATGATGAAATAAAAAGTCTCCGTATAGAAGCAAAACAGAAATTAAATCAGATCCGTCCTGCATCGATAGGACAGGCATCCAGAATATCAGGAGTATCTCCGGCAGATGTATCGGTTCTTCTTGTTTATTTAGGAAGCAGATGAGAAGTATTTAGAATGTAGATAGAGAATAAAATATAAAATAGATTTTATATTTGTATGAAGTATTATCATTAAAAGCTCTGTTCTATTATAAATAGAACAGAGCTGAAAAGTGGAACAGTTAAAAGAGGAAAAGATGATGGCAGAAAAAAGTAAGTTTGAAGAAGAACTTGAAAAATTGAATATTAATCTTACAGAACATCAGAAAGAGCAGTTTGATCGCTATTATGAAATGCTCGTAGAATGGAATAATGTAATGAATCTGACAGGAATTACCGATTATGACGAGGTAAATCTGAAACATTTTACAGATAGTCTGACGCTTGTAAGAAATATAGATATGAATAAGATAGATGCGGTAATAGATATAGGAACAGGAGCAGGTTTTCCCGGACTTCCGATAAAGATAGCGTTTCCGCATATTCACGTTGTTTTGCTTGATTCATTAAATAAAAGAATAAAATTCTTAAATGCAGTTATAGAAGAATTAGATCTTGCAGACGTCGAAACACTTCACGGAAGAGCGGAAGATTATGCGAAAAGAAAGGAATACAGAGAACAGTTTGATCTTTGCGTATCGAGAGCTGTTGCAAATTTATCAACTTTGAGTGAGTATTGTATTCCTTTTGTAAAAAGAAACGGATATTTTGTTTCATATAAAAGCGGCTCATCTGATGAAGAAATTCAACAGGCAGAAAAGGCAGTGAATATACTTGGCGGAAAAATCGAAAAAACAGACAAATTTTTATTACCGGAAACAGATATGGGAAGGGCGCTTGTAAATATTAAAAAGATTAAAATTACACCGGCAAAATATCCGAGGAAGGCCGGAATGCCTTCAAGAGAGCCGTTATAACATGTCGGCATATAAAGGTTGCGCATAAAAATATTATAAAAACGGAAATACAAGAAAAAGAGAGAATATATAACTAAAAGTGAGCATATATAACTAAAAAATGTGAATAAGTATAATTGAGGAATAAATAAAAACGCCGGAATACGGCGTTTTTATTTATTAAAATTTAAATTTTAAAAAGTATTCTATAAAATGAATTTAAAAAGATAAATTTATGAATGTCATATATTGATAAGCTATTTCTCTAAGAGCGGTTTTACTATTTCAATAAATTCATCCGATTTTTCCACATGAGGAAGCATTTTAGCATGATCTATTCCGATGATTTCTATCTCCGGAATTTGATTTTGATATTGGTTTGCGGAAAGAATATTTTCAGGATTATCATTTCCTATAATAATTGTAATTTTATTTTTTAATTTGCCCAGACAAAAAGAAATATTTGCATTTGTATAACCCAATTTCTGACAGGCGTATACATATTTTGAATGAGATTTATTTCTGTGCGATGATTCAAAACATCCTAACATATCTTTTTCATTTACTTTGTTTTGATTGTAGAAATATGCGGAAGTAAATCTCTCGTATATAATGGATTTTCTTGTTTTTATGTTATATATAAAAGTACCTATAACAGGCATATATAGTATGTTTTTTAATAATTTGCTCTGTTTAGAAGGAACTTTTGCAAGTGAAACTAAGCTTTGAGGATTTATCATTATAATACGATCGATTAAGGTGTCGTCATTTGCACATGTCATTAAAACAAAAGGAGAGGAGTCCCGCGAAACAATGACGTCTGTTTTTTCACCTATTACATTTTTGATAAAATCGGTAAGCAGCTGCACATATAAAAAGTTAGTATATGTTAAGATCGGACGTTCAGAACAACCACATCCAAGCAAATCAATAGAATATACAGTGTTTGTTGCTGAAAAGTGATCTATGATCTTATTCCATTCATGAGAAGATGAGAAAACATTAAAATTGTGTATAAGAAGAAGAGGCGTTCCTGCCCCTTTCTTTTTATAAGAAATTTTTCCGTATTTCCAATCATAGACGTTATAATCATCTGCACCAAGAAGATTATCAGCAGTAGCAATATATGTAGAGATTCTGTTAAAAACATGCATTGCCGTTAAAGAAACACCTGTAAAAACAGCAATTCTCTTTAATAACTTATTCTTATCCATAGGATTTCACCATCTTTCAATACTTTATTTAATTATTATACTACACTGAATTTATCAATTCAAGAATGAAAGAAATAATAAGAATATTTTAAGAGATAATAGAAATGATTTATAAAATGTTTCACGTGAAACATTTTATTGTAATAAAAAGCAGAAGTAGAAATAAAAAAGTCAAAAATAAAAAATGATTTTTTGTTAGTAATGGTAGATATAAAAGGTTATTTTAAAAGATAAAAACGTGAAAAGTTAATAAAATGTTTCACGTGAAACATTCAAAAGTTATAGATTAATAATTTAAAAAGTGGTATAATATAAAATACGCAAACATAAGGAATTTAGATTGTGAAAACATCAGTGTTCTTATTGCGAGCGTCTTGGAATATGAAGCAATATTATATAAAATATGTTAAAAGAACGCATATGAGGAGGCAAAAATGGGGAGAATAATAGCTATTGCCAACCAAAAAGGCGGGGTAGGTAAGACAACAACTTCTATAAATCTATCGGCTGCTCTTGCAAGTAAAGGGAAAAAAGTTCTTGCTCTTGATATGGATCCACAAGGAAATATGACAAGTGGTTTAGGTGTTGATAAAGACGAAGCTGAAAAAACAGTTTATGATCTGATAATAGGAAATGCGGGAATTGAAGAGTGTATATGTAAAGATGCACTTGAAAATCTTGACGTTCTTCCTTCTAATATAAACCTTTCGGCGGCAGAGATTGAATTGATCGGTGTTGAAAATAAGGAATATATATTAAAAACTGAAGTGAAAAAAGTAAAAGATGAATATGATTTTGTTGTAATTGATTGTCCGCCTGCATTGAGCATGCTTACAATAAATGCAATGACAACGGCTGATTCTATAATAGTGCCTATACAATGCGAATATTATGCATTGGAAGGACTGAGTCAGTTGATACATACGATTGAACTTGTACAGGAGAGATTGAATCCGAATCTTGAGATAGAAGGCGTCGTATTTACAATGTATGATGCAAGAACGAATCTTTCCCTACAAGTTGTGGAAAACGTTAAGGATAATTTGAATCAGAATATTTATAAGACAATTATTCCGAGAAATATTAGATTAGCGGAAGCTCCTAGTTATGGAATGCCGATCAATCTTTATGATCCGAAGTCAACAGGAGCTACGAGTTATATGCTGTTGGCAGAAGAAGTTATTCATAAAGGAGAAGAGTGATTATGGCAGGGAAAAGAAATGGTCTTGGAAAAGGATTGGATAGTCTTATCCCGAATAAGACTGTGAAGGAAGAATCAGCATCTCAGCAGAAAGTAAGTAAAGAAAAACAAGAAAAAAATGTTGGATCCGGGGAAATATTAGTAAAAATAAATGAAGTTGAACCGAACAGAGAACAGCCAAGAAAAGAATTTGATGAAGATTCGCTTATGGAATTGGCAGATTCTATCAGGCAATTTGGAATATTACAGCCGCTTCTTGTTCAAAAAAAGAAAGATTATTATGAAATCATAGCGGGTGAGAGAAGATGGAGAGCTGCAAAGCTTGCGGGAATTAAAGATGTTCCGATTATTGTGAAAAACTATACGGATCAGGAGATTGTTGAAATCTCTCTTATTGAAAATATTCAGAGGGAAAATTTGAATCCGATCGAGGAAGCAATGGCATATAAACGTCTGCTAGAGGAATTTGATTTAAAACAAGATGAAGTTGCAGAGCGGGTTTCAAAAAGCCGGACAGCGGTAACGAATTCCATGCGGCTGCTTAAACTAAGTGAGCGTGTACAGCAGATGATAGTTGATGATATGATCAGTACAGGACATGCAAGAGCTTTGTTGGCGCTTGACGATGAAGAACAGCAGTATATATTGGCAAACAAGATATTTGATGAAAAATTAAGCGTTCGGGAAACTGAAAAACTTGTAAAAGCTTTAAAAAATCCCAAAAAAGAAGTAAAAGTACAAAAACAAGAACACATGTTTGTGTACGATAATCTCGAAGAACACTTGAAAAATATAATAGGAACAAAAGTGAGTGTTAACCCAAAAGCGAATGGAAAGGGAAAGATTGAGATAGAATATTATTCAGAGGAAGAACTTGAAAGAATCTATGATTTGATCATGTCTATTCAATCAAAATAGAAGAAATAGAAATGTGAAAAGGAAGAACGTATAGAAAAAAGATGAAGCAAAAGTCATAAAATATGGGGAGATGAAAAGAAATGAAAGGTATATTGGATAGTTGGGGAGTAGATCCGTTTTATCTGTTTGTCGTTATGTTTATCATACAGATTGTAATGATCGTATTGTATGTGATGCTGAATACAAAATATAGACGTTTACAGAAAAGTTATGTAACATTTATGCGTGGAAAAAACGGAAAAAATCTTGAAAAAAGTATTTTCGGCAAATTTGATGAACTGGATGAAATCGCAGAACTTGTGAGAGCAAATGAAAAAGAAGTAAAAGAAATTTCGGAAAAAATGAAAACACATTATCAGAAGGTCGGAATTGTCAAATACGATGCTTTTCACGAAATGGGCGGAGAATTGAGTTTTGCACTTACAATGCTGGATGAAAACAATAACGGATGGATCTTCAATGCAATGCACAGCAGAGAAGGCTGTTACACTTATATAAAAGAAGTTGTAAACGGTGAAAGCTATATTGAGTTATCATCCGAAGAAAAAGAATGTCTGGAAAAAGCGGTGTATCAAGAAAAATATGATTTGAGAGATATGGAAGAATAACCGTATAGAAAAGTGTGATCATAAAGAAAAGATATAAGTTTTAGCAATAATAAAATGTGAATTTTAATTAGGAAAAGAGTAAAGAAGAAAAAGGAGTATATGTTATGTTAGATATTAAATTTTTAAGAAGTAACCCAGAAATCGTAAAACAAAATATTAAAAATAAATTTCAGGATGAAAAACTTCCTCTTGTTGATGAAGTAATTGAATTAGACTTAAGAAACAGAGAGATAAAGCAGGAAGTAGAAGCTCTTCGTGCAGAAAAGAATAAATCTTCAAAAGAAATCGGAGCAATGATGGCTCAGAAAAAATTTGAAGAAGCAGAAGTTCTTAAGAAAAAAGTAAGTGAAAGCGCAGGAAGAATCGAGGAGTTGTCTGTAGAAGAAAAAGAAGTTGAAGAAAAAATCAAGAAAATCATGATGACCATTCCGAATATTATCGATCCGTCTGTTCCGATTGGAAAAGATGACAGTGAGAATGTAGAACTCGAGCGTTTTGGAGAGCCGGTAGTTCCTGATTTTGAAATTCCGTATCACACAGAGATTATGGAAGCGTTTAACGGCATTGATCTTGACAGTGCGAGAAAAGTTGCAGGAAACGGTTTTTATTATCTTATGGGAGATATAGCAAGACTGCATTCGGCAGTGATATCTTATGCCCGCGATTTTATGATCAACAGAGGTTTTACATATTGTATACCTCCGTTTATGATTAGAAGTAATGTTGTTACAGGCGTAATGAGTTTTGCGGAAATGGATGCGATGATGTATAAGATTGAAGGAGAAGATCTTTATCTTATCGGAACAAGCGAGCATTCTATGATCGGAAAGTTTATTAATACACAGCTTACGGAAGAGGAACTTCCACAGACACTGACAAGTTATTCACCTTGTTTCAGAAAAGAAAAAGGAGCTCACGGAATCGAAGAAAGAGGAGTATACCGTATTCATCAGTTTGAAAAACAGGAAATGATCGTTGTCTGCAAACCGGAAGAAAGTATGGAGTGGTATGAAAAATTGTGGAAAAATACAGTTGATCTGTTCCGTTCTATGGATATTCCGGTAAGAACACTTGAGTGTTGTTCGGGAGATCTTGCAGATTTGAAAGTGAAGTCTGTAGATGTAGAAGCGTGGTCTCCGCGTCAGAAAAAATATTTTGAGGTAGGAAGTTGTTCAAATCTCGGAGATGCACAGGCTAGACGTCTCGGTATTCGCGTGAAAGGTAAAGACGGAAACTATTTTGCACATACACTGAATAATACAGTTGTCGCTCCGCCGAGAATGCTGATTGCATTTTTGGAAAATAATCTTCAGGCTGACGGATCGGTAAAAATTCCTGAAGTTCTCAGACCGTATATGGGCGGAAATGAGAAAATAGAAGTCAAGAAAAAATAAGAGTAAAAAGATCTGAAAACAATCAAGACAGAAAGATGAAAAATAGATGCATAAGTATTTAAAAGCGTTAGGATTTGATAATATTCAAACAAGATCAGACTTAAAAAAGCTGTTGGAAGAAGTTGAAGAGCAGTGTACTCATCAGACAATAGTTTCTTATAAGCCGGGAGAAGATTTCTGTGAGCTGAAAAAAGAATACGGACAAAGTATGGGAATTGCACTGTGCGGCGGATTAGATGAAAGAGAATATTTTGATCCTTATTATTATTTTCCGTATTTTGAAGGAAGCGGTATAAGCACATATGCAGAAATTGCCGTAGAGAGAAAAATTGAAAAAGAACAATATCTCGGAATGTGTGAAGATTCTAAGATCGGAATAAGTCTGATATTTACGGTGCAGAACGGAATCGAATATATGAGAGAACGTCAGGCCGGATTCCCGGCAGATCCGACGACGTCAGTTACTTTATCCGGGCTTGCTTTATCAGGAATGATATTGCTTCCGGTAAGCAAAGACGAGAAAAGCGTAAGGTCGGAAAAAGAAGCTTCGGATAACCGGAAGATGCTCATTAATGCAGCAAGAAACGGAGATCAGAGCGCGATAGAAACACTGACATTAGACGATATAGATATGTATTCTCAAGTTTCAAAAAGACTTGCAAATGAGGATATATTTTCTATAGTGGATACGTATTTTATGCCGTATGGAATAGAGTGCGATCTTTATTCTATCATGGGAGAGATACTGGCAGTCCGCAGACGAAAAAACATCGTCACGAACAGGGAAGTTTATCAGATGAAGCTTAATGTAAATGAACTTCAATTTGATATATGTGTTCCCGTATCCGAGACGATGGGAGAACCTGAGATCGGAAGGCGCTTTAAAGGAACGATATGGCTGCAGGGATATATTAATTTTTAATATGAATAATCGCCGGAAGAGCCGAAAGGCACACTACGGGATCATCTTTTGTTTTCGAGTCAGCATAAATGCAGAGATTGCAGAAGCGGCTGGAATTGTCAGAACAATTCCGAATGTTCCGCATAGTCCCTGAGCAATTTCGATGCTGAGATAATTAGAATTGATAAGTTGGTTAAATTGTACTTGATATGAGAGGAACACAAGTAATGTGATGAATGCACTGCCTGTAAATGCAAGGATCAGTGTATTCGTCATTGTTCCGATCATATCTTTTCCTATTTCTATACCGGATCTGAAAATATATTTTGCAGTAAGAGTCGGATTATGGTGATAAATTTCGTAAAGTGATGAAACGACAGACATTCCGACATCCATGATCGCACCGAGAGAAGAAATTACAACTCCCGCAAAAAGAACGTCTTTAATCTGTAGACCGGTTTCTTCATGTATTAAAATCAAACCTTCGGCATCTGCCGAACTGAATCCGTCCACATGGATCATGGCAGATGTGATAAGGAAAAGAATAAGCGCAAAAAACATTCCAATCATTGTAGATAAAATCGCGGAAAATGTTTTCCCGCTTTGTCCGTTTAACAGAAGAAGAGTAACTGCCGTGGACAGTATGGCACATATGATACTGGATGCGATCGGCGGCCATCCTGAGAATACGGCAGGCAGGAGAAATTCAATGATAAGAAGCATAGAATAAAGAAGCCCTGCGATTGATTTTAATCCCTTTCCTCCGCCGATACAAAAGATCGCGGCTGCAAGAACGGCGGCACATGCAAAAAGAGAAAATGTGCGGTCATAATTGTATACAGTATAATATGGCTCAATATTATCAGGCTGATCGATATTGATAATAAGAGGCATATGGATTTTCGCATGAACATTATGTGTTTTCGTTAGATAATTTGTTACTTCTATAATTTTACCTTTTTGAATTCCTTCGGACATTTTTATTTTTAAATCCTGACTGCCGAGGTGAATTTTAAGTTCTTTATCATATTCAATGTCCTCATTAGAAATCTCCACTACGACACCTTTGTCGTAGTGGAGTGTATCTGTGCTGTATCGAGAATAGCTTTTAAACCCGAAATTCTGAAGAATAAGTATAGTGAGGACACTGAGGAAAATAAGTATCAGTACAATATAGTTTTGCTTTATTTTTCTCAACATCATTTTATCCTATCTGATCTTAAGCAGATCTCCTTCTTTTTGTAATAAATGCAATAACGGAAAGTGATGCGGCAAGCAGCAAAGCTATCGGAGCAAAAGTGGTGATATCGCCGGTTTTTGCGGACGGAGCAGAAGTATTTGCTTTATTACTGCTGTTGTTATTGTTGTTGGCATTATTATTGCCGCTGTTATTGCCATTGTTGTTATTGCCGTTGTTGTTATTGCCGTTATTGTTATTGCCGTTATTGTTATCGCCGTTATTGTTATTACCATTGTTATCATTACCGTTTTGATCATCGGTTTTGACAAGATTCTCGTAAGCTGTCTGAAGATCTAAAAGCGATGCATCCAGCATATCTTGTGTGGCATCAGAATTTTTTAACAGTTCTTCTGCTGATGTAAGAGCATCGGAAAAGGACTTCCAACTGTCTTTTGTATAATCAGACTCCGATAAATTCATATTTTTAAGTTCATTTATCTTATTGAGAAGAGCTGTATTATCCGCTTTGTAGATTGTAAATTCATCTAATAAAGATAGATCATCGGCGTAATAAGTTTTCATTGTGTAAGAAGTATCTGTCACTTTAATATCTGTTACCGTTCTTCTGTAAGATTGATCCATCTTAGCGGAATATTCGGCATTCGGAGCTTTGATATCATAGTATTTACTACCGGAAGCAGAGTTTGCGGTAAGATAAAGAATTCCTGTCGGATTTGTAACGCTGCTCTGAACTCCTTTACTTGTGTCAGGAGTTGTTCCGTCCATCATATAAGTTCTTGTGTAAACATGATCATGTCCCATTAATACAACATCAATATCAAGATCTTTGAAAACTTGAGGAAGTTCATTACGTCTTGTAATGATATCGCCGTCGTCAACATGACTTGCAGTTGAGAAAATAGAATGGTGAAAAACAACTGTTTTCCATTTTACATTCGGATTTGCAGCGATTGCTTCTTCGATAAATGCTTTATGTTCTGCGGTGGATCTGTCATTGGAGTTTAAATTAATGAAAAGTGTATTTTCGTAAACAAACCAGTAGTCGCTTCCGGCAGTTGTCTGTCCTTTATCAGCGCTTTCGTTTGGCAGGTTAAAATGCTGATTATATGCGGCAGAACCTGAGTCGTGGTTTCCGATTGTCGTAGCGCTCGGAAGGGAAGTAAACAACTCATTTATGTATCCTGTATACTGTGTTTCATTTGAGGCCGTGTTTACCTGATCTCCGCCTGAAAGAAGAAAGTCGGCGTTAAATTTTGAAGAAATAGTTTTCAAAGTTTCATTCCATCCTTCAATATCGCTGTCTGTGCTGCCGGCGCCGATCTGAGGATCTCCTACGAAGGCGAATTCATAAGAACCGTCGTTGTTTCCGGAAGTAAAACTATAAATATCACTGATTGTATCGCCATTTTTTACACGATACACATATTCTTTATCACGAAGAAGTCCTGTAAGAACCGCTTGATTAGAATAGAATCCTTTTTCGTTTGCAGCTGTTGAAGAAGCGGGTACAGTTAAGTAATTTTCAGGGAATGTATCGCCTGTTTTTACCGCATACTGAACTTCTCCTGCCGTTTCTGTGTCGGCGTACCACGTAATTCCCTGACTTGACGTATCGTTTCCTACAGTTAGAAAAATAGATTTCTGCGTTACTTTTTCATCATTGCTTCCGCTGTTATCGCCGTCTGTATTATTTTCATTATAGTTTAAAGACAAATTCTGAAATTCAAAGTAAATATCAGAACTGGATTCACGGTCTTGATGAAGTTCTACAGAAAGAACGTTTGATCCCTCTTTTAAGATGCTTTTCAGTTGATCTTTTGTAAGAACAACTGAAGCTTCTTTAGGAGCTCCTGCGCTTACTCCTGCATAATAAAGATTATTTTCATGCTTTTCATCCGGCATGTCGGCTGAAGTGATCAACTGTCCGTTTAAGTAAACGGCAACAGCGTCGTCATGGAAAAGAGTTCCTGTGACAGAAGTGATCTGATCAATATTTTGTGCATTAAAAGTTGTACGGAAGAAAAATGTCGGAGTACATTTGCTGTTTTCTTGATCTTGATATTGCTGTAAAAGAACTGTCGGAGTAAATCCGTTAAAAGATGTAAGAGCGCCCCTTTTCGCACCGAATTTTCCGGCGGCAGACTTCCATGCAGAGTCATTAAAATCAGGAGTAGTCCAAGTAGTGAGCGAGGACAGCCCGGATGCCGGATCTGTGTTGTTGTCAAGATATTTCCATGTTGTCTTTTCATTGACTACGGTTACATTTTCCTCGGTATTCTGCTCTTTTGCGTAAGCAGTGACCAAAGCGGCGGAACACGGAAATGCATTTATAACGCTTCCCGTTCCGAGAATTGCTGCAATCGCTGCAGCGCCGATCTGTAATTGAACGATTCGTTTTTTCATAATAACCTCCTGTAAAAGTTCCTATTTTATTCGTATGATGCCGTGACAGTAAAAGACGGTCACATGCCGATAGTTATCGTAGCATTTGAAAAAAACACATACAATAGACCTTACAGTCATTTAAAATAAATGACAAAGATTTAAAATAGAGAGAAAAACTTAACAAAAATAAAAACCAGAATTTAACGTAAAACTAACAAAAATAAAAATCATGGAAAAAATAGTGGAAGCAAAATGATTTCAGAAAAATACGAAAAACGGTTGTAGCAGACAGATGAAACTGTTATAATAGATGAGGTATTTACAAATATTAAAAAAGTAAAATAATTGTAATTAACAGCTTCAAAAGAGCTGATAATTAAAATAAAGGTTGCCATAACAAAAATCCTGAAAACAGAATGTTTTCAAGGAAAAGCGGCATTTGTCTCGTTAGTTAAATGGATATAATAGGGTCCTCCTAAGCGGTAGATGGTTCGAGTCTAAATTTTGCATACAACTTAATATTTTTGATAGATGTCTCAGTAGCTCAGTTGGATAGAGCACACGCCTCCTAAGCGTGGGGTCGGAGGTTCAAATCCTCTCTGGGACGCTGGAAACAACGCTGTAAGCCTTTGTTTTCAAGGGTTTACAGCTTTTTTTGTTTAGCTGTACTCTTTAGACAAAACCATTTTTCTTTTATTGGAGGTTAATGTATGTTTATGAGTTGGAACTTATATTTTGCTAATTGGAAACGAACAGAAACGATGTCCTTGCTAATAAAAATAGCTTCCTTGCTAATTGGAGATTTCAGACCGTTTTTTCTCCTGCAATCAGCGCTGCCAGAGTTTGTGCCAGTTCGGGAGATTTTTGAAGCTGGTCAATCAGGGCTGCCAGATCTAATGTTGCTGCCTGGGACTGTTCCTGCGGAGGTTGCACATTTCTTAAATCTCTGTTGACAGCATAAAAAGCGTTCTCGAATTTTTGAGCATTTACCTTTCGATCTTCATCAAGGATATGTGCATATACCTTTGTAATCATATCAATTTCCGCATGTCCTGTATCGCCCTGGGTGGCCTTCAAATCGCCGTGGTTGAGTTTCAGCTTGTAAGTCGTACTGGAATGCCTCAAAGAGTGGAATACAACGTTTGGGAGCCCTGCTTTCTGTTTCAACAGTGAAAACTCTTTCTCAATAATCCGATTCTCACAAGGTCTGCCATTTGGCAGTGCTACCACTAAATCGAAGTCCTGATATTCATCACCAAGAAAACTTTTTAATTCTTCCTGTGATTTTTTCCATTCCCGAAGAATATAGGCAACTGTCTTAGGCAGCCAGACCTTACGGATGCTGGAATCTGTCTTTGGTTTTTTCAGGATTATCCGGGTGCTGGTATTCGGCATTAACGGAGTAAAGATATGGTAAATGTCTTTTTCTCCTAACGTCTCAATCGCCTGTTTGGACGCTCGTGCCAGTTCTGCTTCTATGTAGATATAAGCATTATCAGTTGCTATGTTTTCATCCTCAATATGAACATTTTTCCAGGTTAGTCCAAGAATCTCCCCCATGCGCAAAGAACACGCAAAAGCAAGGTTCATGGCAATATACAGTTTATTGTCGGTACACTGATCCAGAGCAAGACGAATCGTTTCAGCATCCCAAATGTCGCGCTTTTTATATTCGGTTTTTGGAAGGACCACATTGTCGAAAGGATTTTTTCCAATCAATTCCCAACGAACAGCTTGCTTAAAAGCACACCGTAGAAGTTTGATGATTTTCTCAATCGTTGAGTTCGTGACAAATTCTGTCCGTGCTTTCCTATTCTTCCGAGAAACAGAAGGCGTCTTTTGAAGTGTTTGAATATACTTATCCACCACGCGGGTAGTAATGTCTTGCACTTCCATATCTCCGATAATCGGATTGATATAGTTGGCAATCAGGGCTGTTTGACTGTCATACATAGACACGCCCCATTTTTTCTCCCCATACGTGGAAACAAAATCATACAGAAAATCTGAAACTTTCTGATTATTCGGAGGAAGGAATGTACCATTGTTCTGTTGGTTTTCAACCTCCGCTTTCCGTTTCAGCGCTTCTTTATGGGTATGCCAGGTTTCCCATTTCTGTTTTGTTTCTCCATTTTCATCAATATAGTTATAAACAACGGAATAAGATTTTTTACGTTTGATAATAGATGCCATATTCGATCTTCCTTTCTAAGTTAGAACGCCTGTGCGTCTAACCATTCGTCAAATGATTTTTTGGAAATTCGTATGGCATTACCAACCCGTACAATTTTGAAATGTCCCTCTTTTACAAGACTGTAAGCAGATGTACGACCAATGTTTAACATAACGGCAATATCTTCTACTTTGTAAGTTCGTTGTTCAGGAACATTTTTAGGTGCACTGTTCATTGTCTGACTCATTTTGCCTCCTTTCTGCAACCGACAAAGACAATGTACCGGGAGAGTAAAATGCTTTATAGCGGTATGTACGAATCCGGTAGGCTTCTTCCAACAACATATATTCCCGAAGCAACAAAGCAACTTCATCCGGCACCTCAACGATCATGTCCTGTGTATAATACGGGTAATAATCCCGAAGATTGATTTTCTTCATAGTAATTTCCTCCAATTTCGATGTTTGAGTTAATGGCAAAAATCGAAACCAAAAACGCCGCAATCCATACGAACTGGACTACGACGTATAGGTGACTGAATGTAAAGCAGTTTATCTGCGAATCTGTGTTGCATAGACGCATAGGCATTTCCTCCCATCAAGGAGGAACCTGAATCGGCTGCTTGATACCTCCTTGGGAGAAAATTATATCGGTTATGTTTCCTGTATCAGTCCGCAGACATTCGCTTTTTACTCTTTATATTCGCAATTTTCTACATATTCTGCTCTTAGAATATATACCACGGAATCAACCCGTTTGTCCTTCATCAGCCGGCACAAAAGAGCAAGCTGCGTTTTCTTATCCTTTGGAACTTCATATTTCCAGTTTTCCGGTAGGATCGGAAAATCCTCATACCGCCATTTGGTGTACTTTTCTTTGTAAGCCTCCGGCTGTGCCAGTTCCAAAAGATGTCCCACGCACCAGCTCACCAGATAGCCGGAACCTTCGAGATAACCATCTTTTCTTTTTGTTGCGCCTAATACTGCTGCCAGTGACATAGCAACAGAGGGCTTTTCTGCAATCACAAGTTTCATATTTTTGTAACCTCCATTTCTTACAAACTTACTTCACTGCGGTTGGGTTGCTTCGGTATTGTTTGATCTGCCTGCTGAAGCTGTGCTTTTTTATCCGAGAGCCGTCCTAAAACGCTTTTTTCCTGTCCACGTTGCAGCAGCTTTGTCTCACGGTCATAATACTGGACCTTATCCGAAAGGCGGTCCTCCGGGGCTACCTGGGTAGCATTGACCTCCCGTACCATAGCTTCCAATTCGGAAAGCTGCATGGAACCATTATCCGGCAAAATCAGCAGCTCATGGATCGATGACGGAAGGACATAAAAATTGATGCCAAGCAATTCAGCGACTTTTTCCAGAACGCCTTCCTGTACTGACACAGACGCACCGTTTAATTTTTCCTGATTTGTCAGGATATAAATGGGTACAAACCCTATATCCAGCGGTTCCTCCTGGTTAAAGAGGTTTTCAGGTTTTACAGAGAAGATACTTTCTGCCATGACTTCTTCCATGTCATAAAGGCAGACAGGACTTCTGGCATTTGCGGTCTGCATGGGATCTTTATGGAGCTGTTCTTTTGTGATCCCCCACATCTGCATCATGCTTTCGGTAACAGCAACAGAAGCAGTTCCTTCCTCATCTGCCGCAACCTGAATCCTGTAATAAGCCGCCAGCTCCCCGCAGGAAGTATAAGGCTTTCCTTTCAGATATTCCTGATTTGTTTCTGGATCGCACATCTGTACCGCCAGCATAGGCCGGACCGCCTCATAGTTTTCCAGCATAGAGATGTCCAGCGGAACCCGGTTGTAATTTTCCAATTGGATCTGTGCGATCTGTTTCATGGCAGTATCTAAAGGCATCCCGCGTTCTACCTGCTCGGCGAGTGCTTCCAAATAGATTGTTGGTGCAGCCCGTTCTCCGGGTAAAAGGATCGTCAGTCCGGTCAGCATCCGGTCGTTGCTTTTTGTTACTTCATTGATGGAAATTACTGCGTTCTGGTATTCCATAGGCAGGTATTCCTTAATATGGCTTTTTACATATTCTACAAAATTCTGATTCAATCGTTGTCCTCCTTTTTGTCCGTCAGATCTGCGTTGTGTTTGGTTTCGGAATGTTCTGTATTCTCTTTTCCGACCTGCATAATACACATCAGCATAACGCCGGAAGCCATTCCTCCGGCAAAAGTAAGGAAATGTGAAATCAGGTTCCACATAAGCATTCCTCCTAAAAATGGGTAAAGAAAAACGCCCACTTCAAAGTGAGCGCATCAACAGGTATCTATTTTGTTTTTGGTTTCAAGTAATCCGGCAGGACGATCTCTCCAACCGGGATTTCCCGCAGTTCCTTCTTCATCCAGTGGCTGAAGCGGATCGTCTTTGCCGTACCGCCGGTTTCCCGCCCATCATATACAGCGATCACTCGGTCGGAGTGCTCTACCATATAGCGGTTTCTGTGGGAGTAGACGCTTGGGAGATATTTTTCCTGTATAACAACAACATCCGCACAAGCTTCCAGCAGTTCACGGGTTCTCGTTTTCTTATTCAGGCTGTCCAGACGTTTGCGGTAAGGGATCACTGCGATCAGTTCCAGCACCGGATTAGTCTGCTTTCTTTCCAATACCAGCTCTGCAAAATACTGATCCACGCCATCTGCAAAGCCACTCATAAAACAGGTAAATCCATCTGTAACGGCAGCATCAATCTCATGTTCCAAAGCGGCTTTTATTTTGTTGATCTCATTCTGCGGTAAATCCCTGTGTCCGGTAACACAGCAGGTCTTTCCTTTCATCGGTCATCCCTCCATCTGATAGGTAAAATTCTTCACTTTTCACATAGTAATAGATTTTATTTAGCAAGTCAACGATAATACCCTTTTTCTCTTTGCGGATAATAAATGGGTGTAAGGTACAATCTATTACAGAATGGGAGGTGAAGGCGATGTATGAAGATTTTGTCCCGGAACGATTAGCGAAGCTGCGGACACAGAAAGGAGTTTCCGCACGCGATATGTCTTTATCGTTAGGTCAGGCAAACAACTACATCAATAATAGTGAGAATAAAAAGTCACTTCCCGCTATGCAGTCTTTTTTCTACATCTGCGAATATCTGGGTGTGACTCCGCAGGAATTCTTTGATGAAGGAAATACTTACCCGGAAACCTTAAAGGAATTCATTGCAGAGGCAAGACAGCTTGATCCTCAATCCATGCAATATATCCTCGGTATTATGAAAGAACTCAATAGCAGAAAGTAAGCGGTCACGGTAATGGCCGCTTTTTTCGTGACTTTCTTTATTATATTTTATAATGTTCTCGAAATGTCCGCTCCCTATACCGATAAGTATTCAAAAACTGTTCTCCAAACAGCCTTTTTCTATTCGCCGGTACTGCCAAAGCTTCCGGTTCCTCGCTCTGTTCCCAGATCTGTTACAAAATCCGCAATGACGATCGGCGTAATCACAAGCTGCCCGATACGGGCTCCCTTAAAAAGAGACTGCGCCTGATTGCTTACATTGCTGATGATCGCATGGATCTCTCCTCGGTAGCCGGAATCCACAGGCGGCAGTTCACAGACCAGGCCTTTTACCGCCATGCTGGTACGGGGAAAGATATATCCCGCATACCCATCCGGTATTTCCAGTCCAAAGCCAAGAGGAATTTTGGCGATTTCTCCGGGCTGTAAGGTGCAGTCATAGGGCAGATAAACATCTGCTCCGGCATCATTGCCATGAGGACGGTAAGGACGCTGGTGCTCCGGCACGCCAAAATCGATTAGTTTTATTTTCATCGGCAGCCTCCTTCCCAAAGAGCGGGATAGTCTTTTTCTAAAATATCCTCCGGCGTCATATCTGCCGCCAGTTTTCGCCCGCAGGTTATTTTCCCTTCCAGACATCGATCCAACTGACAGAAAGGCCCGGTCAGTGACGGGGCAAACAAGGCAGGGCTTAGGTCATAAAGTTCTTTCCAGACCTTTAACAGCACGATCCTTGTTTCATCTGTATTTCTTCGGCATACCCGCTGGCCGATAATATGTTTCCACTGATAAGGGGTGGCGCTGATGAGCAGTACATTCCGTAATCCCTGGGGCGTGGCATAGCCGGCCGCATCGTGCCCGCTTCCGGCAGTGCACAGGGCTTCATAACATTTCATGCTTTCATTACAACTTTTTAAGTACAATTCCCGTACCACTGCCGGAGCCGTCATAATAGAATACGGGACAGCGAAATCCGCCTGTCCCGTATAGTTGCTGTACTGCAGCGATGCACTCATAAATTTTACTTCGTTCTGGTGGCGGGTAATCTGCGCCAGAAAACGCCTGCTGGCGCCGACAATGGCTACCGTGATCACCGCAAATTTCTGGATGGTAGGATGGGGAAGCGCCCCCATAGCTGCTACTGTCTGAACGCTGAATGATTTTTCGTAGAGCTCCATCAGGTCGTCCATTGAGGCAATCTTATGTCCCTGCTGGGTAAGTCTTGCCGCAAAGACCATGTTTTTTTCTGCTTCCGCCACCGCCTGGCAGTTCAAAATTTTTACTTCGATTCGTTTAATTGGTATGTCCCTCCTTTACAATCGCTTTCAGTAAGAACAGATAGTTCAGACTGTCTGTGATCTTTTCGTCCCATGAGTCCATCGGGTAAATCGCTTCCTCGTCAAAGCACATATCGTACAGAGAAACAATATGCTTTGCCAGCATACCGGCAAGGGCACGCTGGGGCGTTGTATGCTGTAAAGCTGCCGCTGCCTTAAATGCACCCAGCCGGTCCGGGTCATCCCCGGTGTATTCTTTGGTTTTTCGTTTCAAGGTATCAGCACAGAGCCGTACCTGTTCGTCAAAAACGGCATTGACTTCATTTTGCGTAATATGGCATCCCTCCTAACTGAAAACAGCCGGCTGGATTTCTCCAATCGGCTGTCTGGCTTAATCATTTATTCTGCAATGGTATAATGGGTGTTTCGTGCTTTCCCTTTCTGTTCTAACAAGTTAGTTTTTACCATTTTTCGGATCACTCTGGCGGCAGTAGAAGCGCTTACTTCAAGCAATCCTATCACATCATTTTTTGTAATTGCACCATGTTTTCTGGCATATTCCAATATTTTTTCTTCTTCGTCACTTAGCACTTTTTCAGTATGAGCCGTAACCGGTGTGCCGGATTTCGTTTTTACAGTTGCATTTTCTGTTTCGTATTTTGCGTTGATATTAGGCAATATGATCTTAAAGGCATTTTTCGTGGTTTCAATCACAGGCTTTACCTGCATACTTTCGTATGCCTTCATAATTTTGCCCATTCCGGTTCCATACGCCTCAATTAAGTGCAATCGGTAAAATACATTCGCAAGGTCCTGATTTCTGCACACAGAAATGCCAACCATAACATCCTCCAGGTCTATGCCTGGCATCAGCCCTCCGATAGATACAAACTCAATCCGATCCTCATAAATACTGATAAAAGCACTGGCACTAAAAGAATAGTCACGGTGAACCAGCAGATTCAGCAATGCTTCTCTGACAGCGACTTCCGGGTAATCCCTGACATCAACCCGGTATAGTTTTTCTATGGTTGCACGGGTCTGATTGCGAAAGTCAATAAAATCATATACTTCGTTCATCTGCTGCATCAGCGATCCGGTAAACTCCCGACGATCCTTGAAAATGGTCTGGTCCGTTCCCTGAAAGACCGCAACTTTAATGGTATGGACGCATTGGTCTGACAGAAGCAGCGCCAGGTTACTGTATAGCCCATCCTGATCGATCAATTTTAAAGTACGCATCTGCTGTGGTTCAAAGTCAGTTTTCCGAAGTTCAAATTCTTTTTTTGTTGCCTCAAATGTAAGATCCTGGTTTAAGCAGCGCATCGCTTCAAAACGATCTCCGTCTGTTTCCTTTATCATGCGCCGGATTGCCGTATCAGTTGCCGGAACAGAAGAATATCCCTGCCGAACATACACACCTTCCGGCCGCATTCCTTTTTTGGCAAGGTAATAGGGGCGATCCGTTCCACGCTGAATATCTACAACAACAACATTTTTCCCATTTTCCACGATGGTTTCATAATGCAGGAACATGGTTATATCCGGTTTTATCGCATCCCTTACCATATTGCTGATTTGAAGGGAAACACTATCCGCATTATCCAATCCGATAACCGTGCCATCGTCTCTGACCCCTATATACAGTTTTCCGCCATCACAGTTTGCAAAAGCAATGATTTCTTTTTTTATGTCGTCTACCACAACTTCTTTTAGTTCTACGGTTTCGCTTTCCCGAAAAAGCATAGTGCCATCTCCTTTATTTCAAATTTGTAAGTCTATCATATCAAATCGTGTCAATCGTGTCAATAAAGCTGACACGATTATGATTCGATTATGACACGATATTCTCATTGTACCCGCAAACTCAAGAAATAATTACGTGATAGTTCCTACAAGTTCATAAATTTTGAAAGGATTGTGTTAGAAACTCTTATTTTTCTAACCAAAGCATGATACGATTGACCCGATAAATGACACGATGGAATGATCCAGAGATGGCTTTTGCAACGAATTATATATATTATTCATTGCATTTTAAGCACTCGGCAGGTAGATCCAGTCGTGCATCAGGCACACGCTGGGTTCGTCCTCCCTGGGAACCAGACGGTAGGTACATTCCCCATAGACCGTGCGTTTGTCCTCGATCTCCATGCCATAGGCTTTATAAAAGCGGTATTCCAGATTGGAGATAATACAGCGCAGGGTTTGCAGAGCCTCCCTTTGGGCTGATACGATCAGGTCACGGTCAATGCTGCGCTTCAAAAACAGCAGCGATTTGTAAAGCTGTACCTCTGTGCGGTAAGGGCGGCAATCTTTCGTTTCCAGCCATCCGCAAAAAGCGACCGGTCCGCTCTGGATCACACTGCGGTCCGGGTGATAATACTCATAGCAGTCCAGGTTTGCCGTATTCAGAAGATAGAGCATTTCCCGGACTTCATTTTCCGGTATGTCGTAAAACCGCAAAAGCGAGCGGTAAAGATGGACATAGCCGGGAATGGAAATCATGGTATTTACCATAAAATAAAATCCTCCTTGTAAACAGCAGGTGCGGGAGCTTTTGCCCCCGCACCGTCTAAAATCTATATTTCGTTATCTACTTTCACGAGTTTTCCCATGACAAGGAAGCGTCCTGTGCCGCCCGGCGTACAGGTAGAAATCTTACAGATGAAGACCATCACTCAGGTTGCTAATGAAATGGATGTTGTGCGTAGCACGGCATACAAATATCTTGTGGCTATGGATCAGAATGGGATGCTTCAATATCGGGAAGGAAGAATTTCTATTACAGAGTTGGATAAGATTATGATTAAACTTATAGATGAACCTTTGGAAATCCTATTGGTACCGGAGCAATCCGGGGGCAATTAAATAAACTGATCGAAGAGCATAATCTTCCGCCGGTTGTCTTCCACAGTTTAAGACATAGCAGTGTAACCTATAAATTAAAACTGAATGGAGGAAACATCAAAGCGGTTCAAGGGGATTCCGGACATTCGCAGGTTGATATGGTAACAGATGTATATTCTCATATTATTGATGAGGATCGAAGACGAAACGCAGAATTATTCGAGGAAGCGTTCTATGAGAAGAAAAATCTGGATCCAAAGATGCGAGATGAAACAGCAACTCAGACAGTAGATGTAAAGATGAAATTGCAAAGACAGTATTAATGCCCGGCGATCCTTTAAGAGCTAAGTTTATTGCGGAAACTTACTTAACCCACGCAGTCTGTGTCAACAAAGTACGCAATATGCTGGCTTACACCGGTCTTTATAACGGAAAAGAAGTTTCCGTCATGGGAGCAGGTATGGGGATTCCCTCTATGGGAATTTACAGCTATGAACTTTATCATTTTTATAATGTTGACCAGATTATTCGGATTGGTTCTGCCGGAGCGATCCAGGATGATATTGCGTTAAATGACCTTGTAATCGCCATGGGCGCATGTACAGATTCCAACTATGGCTATCAATTCGGTTTACAAGGTTCGTTTGCCCCTATTGCTGATTTTACACTTTTGGAAAAAGCCGTCTGCTCCGCAAGAACCCGCAACCTTACTGTTCAGACAGGAAACGTACTCTCATCGGATATGTTTTATAACGATATGGAAAATATTAATGCTCCATGGCGCAAAATGGGAATTCTTGCTGTTGATATGGAAACCGCCGGTCTTTATATGAACGCAGCGCGAGCCGGTAAAAAAGCGCTTTGTCTTTTGACAATTTCCGATCATCTATATAAGAAAGAATATTTAAATGCAGAAGAACGGCAGCTTGGTTTCAGCAACATGATTGAACTTGCCCTCAGTTTACTCTGAGTCATTTAACCAAAATTTTTAATGGAGAAATACTACTATGAAAAAATATAGAAGGATATTTACAATCGTTATAGATTCCCTCGGAATCGGGGCAGCAAAGGATGCAGATTCATACGGAGATGCGGGCACGGACACTTTAGGACACATTTCAGAAAATGTTGAAAATCTCAGGATTCCAAATCTCCAAAAATTAGGAATTGCGAATCTGCATCCGCTAAAGCATGTGAAACCGGCTGATCAGCCGCTTGCTTACTATATGGCAATGCAGGAAGCCAGCGTCGGGAAAGATACTATGACCGGACATTGGGAAATGATGGGACTCCACATTACAACACCATTTAAAACCTTCACGGAACATGGATTTCCAAAGGAACTTTTAGAGGAACTTGCCGAAGAAGAAATCAACACAGGACATATGATTGTCTATACTTCTGCCGATTCCGTTTTACAAATTTGCGGTAACGAAGATACTTTTGGACTAGACGAATTGTATCGTTGCTGCGAGATTGCCAGAAAACTCACAATGAAAGATGAGTGGAAAGTCGGTCGTGTCATCGCACGTCCATATATCGGGAAGAAAAAAGGAGAATTCAAACGAACAAGCAACCGGCATGATTATGCATTAAAACCATACGGAAAAACAGTCCTCGATGTGTTGAAAGAAGCAGGGCTGGATGTAATTTCAGTCGGAAAAATTTATGATATTTTTGACGGAGAGGGACTGACGGAATCTCATAAATCAAAAAGTTCTGTTCATGGCATGGAACAAACACTTGAAATAGCAAAAAGAGATTTTAAAGGATTGTGCTATGTAAATTTAGTAGATTTTGACGCATTATGGGGGCATCGCCGCGATGCAATAGGATATGCGCGGGAGCTGGAAAAATTTGACCAAAACCTCGGGAAGCTGCTTGAAGTTATAAAAGACGATGATTTATTGATGATAACAGCTGATCATGGAAATGATCCGACACATACGGGAACAGATCATACAAGAGAAAACGTTCCTTTTCTCGTATACTCTCCGTCTATGAAAGGTTCCGGAAAACTGAAAGACGCGTTGTCTTTCGGTACTCTCGGAGCAACGATCGCAGATAATTTTGATCTCAAGATGCCGGAAGGAACAATCGGTCATTCCGTTCTTGAAAGTTTACAATAAATTTAGAAAGTGAGGGAAAACTATGGAAAATTATGCAATTATAGAAATCGTCGGGTATATTGGTTCTATTTTAGTCATCATATCAATGCTAATGTCTTCTGTGATCAAACTTAGGATCATTAATTCAATCGGTTGTTCTGTTTTTGCAGTATATGCAATCATTATTCATTCTTATCCGACTGGCAAACATACCGCCAAAATATAGTGTTTCTCAGTTTATAGGATATCTGAAAGGAAAAAACACGATATCATAGTAGACAAACTAAGTGTAAAAGAATATAAGAACCCCCTTTAAGGGGTAGCCGGTAACAGAGGCTTATAGACACAAATCAGCACTACCCGTTAGACGGGTGGTGCTGATTTGTGGGCTTTGTTATAAAGTTTTTGAATGTCCTTTGGAAGATTTTGGGGGGTCATGGCCTGAATCTTATCTTCGCTGCCGTCAGCAATGGTGGTGTCATAATACCAGCATTTAAATTCCAGCATAGCAAGAGTTTTTTCAAGTTGTTTTATTTCGTCCTTGACGGCAGCTTTCCGATGTTCAAATAATTCTTTTCGTTTTGTATAACTAGAAGGACCTTCTGTAACCCATACAAAGAATTGTTTGATTTCTCTGATTTCAAGACCTGATTTTTTCAGGCATTCAATCACACGTATTGCTTCCAGTTCGTTGTTACTAAAATATCGAATATTGCCTTTGCGTTCAAGATTTGGAAAAAAGCCTTCTTTGTCGTAATATCTTAATGTTGAAATCGGGAGATGAAACATTTCAGATACTTGTCCAATTGTGTACATAAAAATACCTTCTTTCAAAAGAATTTTTAATTACGGAGGTATTTGATATTATGAAGACAGAAGAGCTTAAGCTTGTTACAACGTGGGACAATACTTTTCCAAAGAGCGAAAAGGTGGACCACAGGAAGATTACATTTATGAATCGATATGGAATTACTCTTGTAGCAGATATGTATATTCCGAAGAATGCAGAAGGTCCATTTCCGGCAATTGCAGTAAGTGGACCATTCGGTGCGGTAAAGGAGCAGTGTTCCGGGTTGTATGCTCAGATAATGGCAGAAAGAGGATATCTTACAATCGCATTTGACCCCTCTTTTACCGGGGAGAGTGGTGGTTTGCCAAGATATATGGCATCACCTGATATTAATACAGAAGACTTTATGGCATCTGTTGACTTTCTTTCTGTACAGGATAACGTAGATGCAGAAAAGATTGGCCGGACAAATGAAAACGTTACTTGATCGGTTGAATCCACTATATTCTACGGATTATGCTTTCCGGGATATCTGCATGATTGCAACAGCTGCTGAGGATGAAGATAGTGCTTTTGAAAAAGCATATAACGGTCTTCAATGCTGTAACAGAAAAATACAAATGTATTAAAATTACAGGGGTATTTTTTATTGAAAAAGGGAAAGTGTTATGGTATATTAAATACGTTTAAGATTCAAAAAGAAAGAAATGTGGGGAAACAAAGGAGAAAAAATGAGAATCATAGATATTCACAGTCATATATTATCCGGGGTGGACGACGGCGCCTCCAGTGAGAAGGAAAGCCTTCAGATGCTGAAAATGGCTGTGAAGCAGGGTATGACAGGGGTTATTGCTACCCCGCACTATTCTGTGAATTTCAGAAATACCAATGCAGTGTTGATTCGACAGCAGTGCAGACAGTTAGAGGAAAAGTTACAACAGTCATTGGGTGAACAAATCAGAATCTATCCGGGACAGGAAATCTTTTATTCAGAAGAGGTTATCGACTTATTGGACAAGGGGAAATTGCTGACACTGGCGGACAGTCCTTATGTGTTAGTGGAATTTCACCCGGCAGCTCCGTATTCTTTTATTTTCAGCAGTATCCGAAACCTGGTTTATGCAAAATATTCTCCGATTCTTGCTCATGTGGAGCGTTATTCGGTTCTTCGCAAAAAGGGAAGACCGGAAGAATTGATAGACATGGGCGCTGAACTTCAGATGAATTATCGAAGTATTGGCGGCAAATGGTATCATGAAACCCCACGGTGGTGCAGGTATATGTTAAAGGAGGGAAATATACAATATTTAGGAACAGATATGCATAATGTAAAAGAACGAAGACCAGATGTTACCGGAGCAGAGGCATGGCTGAAAAAACATCTGGATTTATCTTACATAAAAGCAATTACATATGGAAATGCTGAGAAAATCCTGGCATATAGAAATATGGAGAAAAGGAGAAAAGATGGAGAATAATCAAAACGAAGAAATAGAAATTGATTTACGGGAAATATTTTTTGCCTTAAAAAGGCGAATCCTTCTTATTCTGGCAGTCGGTCTTTTGGGGGGGTGTTTAAGCTGTGCTTATACCATGGTTTTTGTAAGTCCTACCTATACTTCAAAGGCCACAATGCTGACGATTTCAAAAGAAACTACACTGACCTCTATGGCAGATTTGCAGTTGGGAGCACAGCTTACCAGCGACTATCAGATTTTAATTACCAGTACGCCTGTTTTGGAACAGGTCATTGAAAATCTGGATTTGAAAATGAGTCCGGGAGGGCTCAGAGGGCAGATTTCCGTAAATAATCCTGCGAATACAAGAATTTTGGAGCTTTCTGTTGTTAATGGAAACCCGGAAACTGCCAAAAAGATTGCAGATGAACTGGCAGCAGTTTCCTCTGCGTACATCGGAGAAAAAATGGAGGTTATTCCTCCGAAGATTATTGAAGAGGGAGAGATTCCTTCCTATAAGACAGGACCAAATGTAAAGAAAAATGCAATGATGGGACTTTTGGCAGGTCTGGCTCTTGCGGCAGGTCTGGTATGTCTTTTTGCAGTTATGAATGATTCTATTAAGACAGAGGACGATATCTCCAGATATCTGGATATTCCTACCCTGGCATCTATTCCGGACAGAAAAGATTACATAGGCGGAAAACCGGGAAAAGGAAAATGGAAAAAGAAGAAAACAATAAGCGGGGAGGAGAATTAATCATGGAACAGAAAATAATCATGAAAGACCCTAGAAAATCGGATTACTTCTATGAGGAATCAATGAAAACCCTGCGTACCAATATACAGTTTTCCAGTAAAAAGGTAAAACAGATTATTTTTACAAGCTGTTATCCCAATGAAGGAAAAAGTGATTTGACTTTCAGTATTTCCAGAGAAATGGGAAAAGCAGGAAAAAGGGTATTGCTGTTAGATGCGGATATCCGTCGTTCTATCTATGTAAAGAGATATGGTGTAGACCAGAAGGTAAATGGTCTTTCTCAGTATTTAAGTGGTCAGATTGGCAGGGATTTGCTGGTGTACCAGACAAATTATGCGAATATGGACGTGATTTTTGCAGGATCTTCAGCCCCCAATCCTTCTGAACTTTTGAGTGATGCTTTATTTGACGAGCTTCTGAAAGAAAAAAGAGAAGAATATGATTACATTTTCATTGATACACCACCTATTGGAACCATTATTGACGCAGCGGTTGTGGCAGAAAAAAGCGATGGAGCTATTCTTGTGATTGAGAGTGAGGCAGTCAGCTATAAGGCAGCACAGAAGGCGAAAAAGCAGTTGGAAAGAAGTGGTTGCCATATTTTGGGCGCAGTGCTGAACAAAGTAGATGTGAAGAAAGATAAATATTATTCGCACTATTACGGCCGCTACGGAGGATATTACAAAAGATAAAAAAGAGGACGGGTGATAGGGTGTTTGATGAAATTGACAGAAACCTGAGAAACAGAATTCTGGCTGTTATATGTATTCTTTTATTTGTTTTGCTGGCAGGACTGCTGAGATGGAGTAATAAAAGAGATGCAGAGGTTATGCAGAAGATTCAGGAAGAGTCTGAGTCCGATAAAGCAGTATCAGCAGACAAAGAATCAAAAGAACCGAAGGAAAACGATACTCTGGCTGCAGAGGCAAAGCAGGAGAACGAAGCGCAGACAGAAAAGGCAAAAGGACTGGTCTGCTGGGGAGATGAGCTGGTACCGGGTGAAGATGCAGGGACTTATTCCTATAAAGTGCATCTTCAGAAGTTTTTAGATGAGAATGGATATGCCCTTCCGGTTTTGGATAAAACCCTTCAGGGTGCAGGGACTCTGTCTATGATGACTATGGCAGGTGTTCCGGAGGAAACCGTGCAGGGATATATTACGGCTCACCAGGAAGCAGCGGGAGGCAGTGAACTTCCTGTGACAGAAACAGGAATCCGGGATTTGACGCCGGATCAGACGGAGAGAAATGATTTGGAATATATTCCGATTATTTTCATGGGATACTATGGGGGCTGGAATCATGACCCGGCAGAATTGGCAGGACAGCAGGAAAATATTCTGCATACCTTTCCCCGGCAGGAGCGTTTCCTGATTGTGGGAACCAGACCTTTAGACGGAAGTGTTGACAGCGCTTCCTTAGATGCAGTGATGAGTGAGAAATGGGGAGAACATTATATCAGTCTGGCAGCTCTTACTACACAGCCGGCAGAAAGCTATGATACCCAGGAAGTGATGGCTCAGGGGATAATCCGGAAACTGGAAGAACTGGGCTATATCAGTAAATAAAGAGGGTTAAAGAAATGAAATTACCCAAAAAAAGAAGTAAGAAGAGAATTTATGCCATGACAGGAGGAATTCTCGGTGCAGGTATTGTGCTGGCAGCAGGAATCCTTGCATGGGGCATTTATAACAGACAAAAGGAAAATGCGGATCTTGCAGCTTCTTCTGACAGCATGGATTCAGAGAATAAAAGTTCGACACAGACCGTTACTTATCAGGGAAAAGAATATCGCTATAATGAACATCTGAGTAACTTTTTATTCCTGGGAATTGACCGGGAAGGAAAGGCGGAAACAGAAACAGGGAAGGCTGATGCAGGTCAGGCGGACAGTATTTTCCTTGCTTCCTGGGATCGGGTGAAAGGAGATGTCGCCTGGATTACCATTCCCAGGGATACCATGACAGAGATTCAGATCTTTGACCAGGAGGGAAATCCTGCAGGAACCTCTCTGCAGCATTTGAATCTGGCATATGCTTTTGGAGATGGCGACAGAGAAAGCTGTCAGCTTATGGAAGACGCTGTATCCCATCTTTTTTACGGTCTGCCGATAAATGGGAGCTGTGCGTTAAACCTGGACGGGATTCCGGTTCTGGCAGAGGCGGCAGACGGTGTGACGGTAACAATACCTGATGATAGTCTGGAAGCAGTAAATCCCCGGTGGAAAAAAGGGACAGAAGTAATTCTAGATAAAGAAACAACAGAAGTGTTTTTAAGATATCGTGATACAGAGCAGAGTCAAAGTGCGCTGAAGCGTATGGAACATCAGAAAATCTTTCTCATGGCTCTTGGAGAAAAAATGCAGAAAACCTATAAAAGTAATCCGGGAATTGCAGGAGAACTGTATGCTGCCATGAAATCCTATATGGTGACAAATATAGGAAATGACCAGTTCCTGAAGCTTATGGAGGGCCTGGGAGAAAATGGTATTACAGAGGATTGGACACTGCCGGGAGAGGGAAGAGAAGGCACAGATTTTGATGAATATTACCCAGATGATGAGGCACTCTATGAGAAGATTATAGAAACCTTTTATATAGAGGAGAGCAGAAAATGAAAAAGAGGAGAATTGCAGCAATCCTATGTATTCTTCTCGGGCTGCTTTTCGGAATTGTCGGTATCTGTAAGTATATAGAAGAAAAACAGGCCGGAGAGGAATATATGGAACTTCAGAAACAGGCGGAAAAAGAAGAGCCGGATTTGCAAAAACCGCAGCCTGAGAAGAAAGAAGAAAAGCCGTCTGTGGAAATTCCCATTGATTTTAAAGCTCTGCAGAAACAGAATCCAGATGTATATGCATGGATTCAGATTCCGGAAACTGCTGTGGATTATCCTGTTCTTCAGCACAGCGAGGATAATGGTTATTATCTGAATCATACAATCAGCGGAGAGAAAAAAGCAGAGGGCGCCATTTTTACAGAGAATTATAATACAAAGACTTTTCAGGATCCGAATACAGTAATTTACGGACATGATATGAAAAACGGATCCATGTTTCAAAGTCTTCATAAATATATGGACAGAAGCTTTTTTGATGCAAACCGGGATATTACGGTTTACCTTCCGGATAAAATTCTGCATTATAAGATTTTTGCAGCGTATTTGTATGATAACCGGCATCTGCATCTCAGCTTTGATTTCTGGGATAAAGAACAATATGAAGGATATTTGCAGCAGATATTTTCTATGAGAAATATGAATGCGTTTGTAGATACAAACATGGAAGTGACCCCAGAGGATAAAATTATTACTTTATCTACCTGCTATGCAGGAATATCAAGTCAAAGATATCTGGTACAGGCAGTACTGGAATCCATAGAAGAATGAAAGAGAGGAAAAAGCTATGAAAAAAAGATTATTAGGAACTATGTTGGCAGCCGTATTAGTCGTGTCCCAGGCAGTGACAGCCTTTGCAGCAGGAAGCAGTACAACCGATGTGACAACTTCCGGAGAGTCTGCACAGTGGTATGACATAGCAGGGACAAGCAGAGAAAATTTTGCTTATCTGGAAGAAACAGAGGGTGGATCAGAAGTTTTGGAATTGATTATGGACGTCAACGAGGGAGAAAAAAAACTGGAAGACCTTGCAGAAGCGGTTCCTGCAATTGCGGCAGAACTGGAAGGAAAGACTCTGGTTACAAAATTCTTTGAACTGACGCCCATCAATGGAGGAAAGCCATTGCCGGATGGAAGCCATGAAGTAACCCTGGCTGTGCCGGAGCTGACAAGAGCCATGGTAAATGTAAAACTTCTTCATTACAGTACTGTGCGTAATGTGTGGGAAGTGATTACACCGTCAGACGTGAATTATGACACAAAGCAGATTACCGCAGTATTTAAAGATTTGTCACCAGTAGCTGTTATTTCTGATATGGATGAGTCAAAGCTGACTGAGGGACATGGTACAGGTACTGGAACAGCTACAGGAACTTCACCGAAAACAGGTGTAGAATCTGATTGGTGGGTTTATCTGGCCAGTGCAGCAGCGCTTTTGGGAATGGGAGCATGTATCTTTGTAAGCGTTCGCAGAAAAAAAGCATAAAACAGGCAACATAGTATAAGAGGCTGCCGTACAAAGCAACCGTCATGAATGTGCATAAATATTCATGCGGTGTGTTTGTGCGGCAGCCTTTTTTTGTCAAAATACAAAAATACATCTTGTAATTTTATGAAAAATCGTTCATCTTTTTCTCAAAGAAAATATTGAAGAAATTTGTCATATTTAGTATAATATTAAAGATTTGATAAAAAATATATAAACTTGGGAGTGGTGAAATGGAAGAAAAGAAAATATTCTTTCGTGTATTGACGGTGAGTCTGGTTTTATTAGCAGCAGCATTTATTCTGCTTTTTGTATATGTGGATACGAAGTGGTGGAACTTTAGAACCATTGTAATCAATCCGATTCATACAGTAATAGCAACCGTTGTTATGCTTGTAATCGGTGTAGGGGTATATATTAAACGAAATAAGAGCAACTGATAATAAGGACATCTGGTAGAAAAGACTGACTATTTAAATAGACAGTCTTTTTGTGTGTAAGCAGGTTTTGTAACATACCGGAAATAAGAAATGAGTGGAGAAAAGAAAATGAAAAAATGGAATTTGCGATGGATTTATAAGGCGTTGTTATTGTGCATGGCAGATGGATTAATAGTAATGGCGGCGTATTTTGGAGCCCTGTTTCTGAGGTTTGATTTTCAGCTTGATATGATACCGGAGGAATATATAGCCGGATATCTTTGGTCAATGCCTTTCTGGATTGTATCAACCATTGTAGTTTATTATATCTACAAGCTGTATCACAGCATATGGGCGTTTGTAAGCATTACGGAACTGAAAAGACTTATGATGGCAGACCTGGTATTGATTCCGGTTTATGCTGCAGGCGCAGTGTTTATGGATATGCACATGCCTATGTCTTATTTTGTAATGGGATATATTTTAAGTTGCGTACTTTGTGCAGGAGTCCGTTTTTCTTACCGTTATATTCGCTTTTACATGGAATATCTGAAAGAAGAAAAGACAGAGAAGGAAACCAAGACAGACCGTATTATGGTGATTGGAGCCGGTACCGTAGGACAGACACTGATGCGGGAAATACGAAAAGCAGATTCTGTACATGCAAAGGTAGTCTGTGCCATTGATGATAATCCTGAAAAAATCGGACGTATGCTGGAGGGAATCCCCATTGTGGGAAACCGTTATGATATTGTAAAAATGGTAAAGAAATACGATGTTAATCGAATCATTTATGCCATTCCTTCCACAACAGGACAGAACCGCAAGGATATTATGAATCTGTGTAAAGAAACCGGATGCCGTATGCAGACGGTTCCCAGTGTGAGCCAGATTGTCAATGAAGAAGTCAGTATGACAAAGCTTCGTGAAATTGAGATTTCTGATCTTTTGGGACGGAAGCAGATTCTGGTAAACATGGACGAAATCAATGAGTATATCAAAGGAAAGGTAGTCCTTGTGACCGGTGGCGGCGGAAGTATCGGTTCGGAGCTTTGTCGTCAGGTGGCAGCCAGAGAACCAAAGCAGCTTATTATTCTGGATATCTATGAAAACAATGCCTATGATATCCAGATGGAACTGAGAAAGAAATATCCGGAACTGAATCTGGAGGTCATCATTGGTTCTGTTCGTGACAGCCGTAAGATTTTCAAGATATTTGGAACCTATCACCCGGATATTGTTTATCATGCAGCAGCACATAAGCATGTTCCCCTTATGGAAGACAGTCCCTGTGAGGCAGTGAAAAACAATGCTATCGGAACTTATAAAACAGCTTTTGCGGCACTTGCTCACGGAACTAAGAAGTTTGTGCTTATCAGTACAGATAAAGCGGTAAATCCCACTAATATCATGGGAGCCAGCAAACGACTTTGTGAAATGATTATCCAGGCGTTTGACAGCAAGGTAAAAGAAGGGAAGGCAGAGGAAATTCCCCAGCTTTTCACACATAAGATTAATAAAGACTTTGCAAACATTAATCTGCTGGAAAATTTAAGGGCGGCCAGAACAGAATTTGTGGCAGTGCGTTTCGGAAACGTACTGGGAAGTAACGGTTCCGTTATTCCGTTATTTAAGAAGCAGATTGCAGCAGGAGGTCCGGTTACAGTAACAGACCCGGAGATTATCCGTTACTTCATGACAATCCCGGAGGCTGTCAGCCTTGTTATGCAGGCGGGAACTTATGCAAAGGGCGGAGAAATCTTTGTACTTGATATGGGTGAGCCTGTAAAGATAGATACTCTGGCAAGAAACCTGATTCGCCTGTCAGGATTTAAGCCGGACGAAGATATCAAGATTCAGTATACAGGACTTCGTCCAGGTGAAAAGCTTTATGAAGAAAAGCTTATGGCAGAGGAAGGTCTGAAAAAGACAGAGAATGATTTGATTCATATTGGTATGCCGATTCCGTTTGATGTTGAGGAATTTCTGGCAGAGCTTGACGAGCTGACGGAGATCGCATATGCCAATAAGCCGGATATTAAAGAAAAAGTAGCGCAGATTGTTACGACTTATAAGATGAAGGATTGAGAGAGCAGGAATGTATAAGAAGATAAAAAGAGCAATGGATATCATATTTTCCGGAATATTATTAATTTTAGGGGCAATACCTTTGTGCATTGTAGGGATACTGGTAAGAATAACGTCGAAAGGACCAGCGTTATTTAAACAAAAACGCCTCGGTAAAGACGGAAAAGTATTTGAAATTTATAAATTTCGTTCAATGGTTGTAGGGGCAGAGAAACAGGGAAGTGGTGTTTATTCGGGAAAAAATGATGCCAGGGTGACTCCAATAGGAAAAATATTGCGAGCAACAAGTATTGATGAGCTGCCACAGTTGATTAATATTTTTAAAGGAGAAATGAGTTTTATTGGACCTAGGCCAGCACTTACCTATCACCCGTGGACATATGAGGAGTATACAGAGGAACAGAAAAAAATGTTTCAGGTTAGACCAGGTGTGACTGGCTGGGCGCAGGTAAATGGACGTAAAGAAGTCGAATGGCCAAGGCGAATTGAAATGAATGTATGGTATGTAGAACATATGTCATTTTTGTTAGATTTAAAAATCTTTTTTAAGACTATTTTTAAAGTATTTACAAATGCCGATAATGTGAATTCAACAGAAACGGCAAAGAGGGACTAAAATGTTGAAGCTAATGTATATTACAAATCAACCGGAAATTGCAAAAATTGCAGATAAAAATGGTGTAGACAGAATTTTTATTGACTTAGAAAAAATAGGTAAAAGGGAACGACAGGGTGGTATGGATACTGTTCAATCAGATCATTCTATCTCAGATATTGTAAAGGTAAAACATGCAGTAAAACGTGCAGAAATTATGGTTCGTGTAAATCCACTTCATGATGAAATAGAAGGATATCTGTCATCAAGAGATGAAATAGATGCTGTAGTTAAGGCAGGAGCAGATATTATTATGCTTCCCTATTTTAAGCAGGTAGAAGATGTAAAAAGATTTATAAAATATGTTGATGGACGCGCTAAAGTATTACCATTAATAGAAACTGTAGAGGCAGTAAACTGTATCGATGAAATTCTGACACTTGAAGGATTAGATGAGATTTTTGTTGGGCTAAATGATTTGTCGTTAGGATATGGTAAAACTTTTATGTTTGAACTGTTAATAGATGGTACTTTGGAAACATTGTGTATGAAGTTTAGACAGAAGGGTATTCCATTTGGTTTTGGAGGAATTGCTGCTTTAGGGAAAGGAATGCTTCCTTCAGAATATATTATCCGGGAGCACTATCGATTAGAATCTAGCTGTGCAATTCTTTCCAGAACTTTTTGTAGAATAGACGCTGTAGAAGATTTGAACGAAGTTCGTCATATTTTTGAAAGAGAGATTCCTAAAATTAGAGAATTAGAAAAAGAATGTGAGAAACATAGTAATTATTTCAGAGAGAATAGAAAGCAAGTAATAGAAAAGATAGAGAATATCTGTCATTAATGAGGGGATAATAGTGAATTTATTGATAACAGGAGCATGGAAAGATGCAAAAGAATATATTAGAAAGATAGAAGCAGATGGACACAAAGTGCATTTTTTTCAATTTGAGAAAGATGAACTTCCATGTTCTTATGAATGGGTAGAAGGAGTAATCTGTAATGGATTATTTCTGACACATGATATAAGAAAATTTATTAATTTGAGATACATACAACTTACCAGTGCCGGATTTGACCGAGTACCAATGGATTATGTAAAGGAGCATAATATTGTCATTAATAATGCAAGAGGAGTATATAGTATTCCTATGGCCGAATTTGCATTATTTGGAGTGCTGGAATTATATAAGAAGGGAAGAAAATTTTTTGAAAATCAAAAACAACATATTTGGGAAAAGCAAAGAAATTTATACGAGCTTTTTGGAAAGAAAGTATGTATTGTAGGTTGTGGAAGTGTAGGAACAGAATGTGCAAAACGATTCCGGGCATTTGGCTGTATAGTAAGCGGAATTGATATTTTTCCACGGTGTGATGATAATTATGAAAAAATATTTGGACTTGAGAAATTAGAAGATATGATTCTTAAAAGCGATATTGTTATATTAACGCTTCCGTTGACTGATAAAACAAGACATTTAATAGATAAAGCAAAAGTGGAAAAGATGAAGGAGGGTACTATTCTTATAAATATAGCCAGGGGAGCAATTGTAGATATCCATGCTCTTACGAGCGCTTTGCCAAAGCTTGGTGGTGTGGTATTAGATGTATTTGAAGAGGAACCTTTTAATGAAGATAACCCACTTTGGGATATGGAAAATGTAATTATTACACCCCATAATAGTTTTGCAGGGGAGGGAAATGATAGAAGATTAGATGGAGTGATAATGGAGAATTTAACATGCATTTAGAGATTTTTAAAGAGATGTTAAAGAAAATGGATAAATTCATTTTTTTAAATAAAGGAAAAATTAACTGGAAGTATAGATTACGATACGGAATTGGTATCATATGGAATTATATATTTTATGAGGCAACGATTTCAGATTATTTTGAATTAAGATTATTTGAGAAAAGCAGAGAAAAGAAAAAAGAATATTTAACATCGAAACAAGGATTACAATTTGCACAATATGTTGATTCGGAAGACATATTTATAAAATTATGTAGTAAACAAGCAATGTATAAGGAACTGGGAAAGTTTACGAAAAGAGAGCAGCTATACTCTGAAAAATGTACGTTGGAAGAGTTTAAGAATTTTATAGGTAAACATTCAGAAGCATTGTATAAGCCAGATGTAGCAGATTGTGGAAGAGGAATAGAAAAGTGGACATTCACTAATACAGATATAGAAAGTTTATATGCTAAATTTAAAAAAGAATCGGCAGTCTTAGATGAATTAGTACAGCAACATCATTTATTAAGTAAGCTAAATCCAAGCAGTGTAAATACAGTGAGGATTTTTACGGTTGTTTTGGGGAAAGAAGAGTGCGAGATTATAGGAGCAGCCCTGAGAATAGGAAAAGGAAATACAATTATAGATAATTATTCCGCGGGAGGATTAGTAGGAGCTATTGATGTTAATACAGGGATTGTAATGGAAGATGCTGAAGATGCAATCGGAAAAAGATATTCGATGCACCCTATATCTAAAATAAAAATACAAGGTTTTAAGATTCCTAATTGGAACATGATATTAGAATTTGTAAAGGAATGCGCGATGAATTATTCGCTGAAATATGTGGCATGGGATATAGCTGTTCGCGAGAATGATTGTGTTTTAATTGAGGCGAATCCAAATGGAATGGCAAATGTTATTCAAATTGCAGGTGCAGGCGGAAGAAAAGCGCAATATAAAGAATTATACAGAAAAATTGAAAAAGCAAGGAGATAGCAATGGCATATTATAATGTTAGTGAAATGCGAGAAACTTTGAGGGAGTATCCCCAGTTTCAGAAAAGATTATATTGTAAAGGTTTTTTAATTACAAATGAAAAACAGAATGTTAATAGTGAATATCCGTTTTATTCAAATTGGAAAGAGAAGCAGATAAATTCATATTTTTATATGTATACACATGAAGAAACCTATGCATATACATATGAAAAGGGTAATATTATATATTTTATCGTTGGACATGCATATGATCCATATAATATGCTTGTTGATGAAAACGAAATATTAGAGCATTTAGCGATTGCGAAAGAAAAAAGTGATGAGAAATATTGGGAAGAAGAAAGTAAATTAACAGGTGTATTTTGTATAGGATATATTATAAAAGATGAAATTGTTTATACAACAGATTGTGCAGGAATGCAGCTTGTGTATCATGGTCTGATTAATAATATGTTGTTTATTACATCTCACGGAAAGCTTGTGGCAGATTTAAAAGGACTGGAACAGTCGGAATATATCAAACGATTAACTACTAATAAGTACTGGCACTATTGGGGAACCTGGTTGCCAGGAGATTTGTCACCGTTTAGTGAGCTAAAAAGAATGGTTCCCAATCATGCCGGGGAATATTCAAATAAAACGAAAAATATAAATGTGTTCAGATTTTATCCTACTCAAAAAATTATAGAAACAAGTACAGAAAAAGAATATAAAGAAACTATCTGTGAACTTGGAAGAATTATGTCAAATACTATGAAATGTATTGCAAATAAATGGCCGGAGAAGAAAATTTCTATTTCTGTAACAGGCGGTCGGGATAGCATGACAGCATTAGCATGTGCAAACAAAGTATATGACAAGTTTAAGTATTTCAGTTATATTTCTAATATAGATGAATCAGTAGATGCCTATGCTGCGAAGGAAATCTTGCAGCATTTAGGTTTAGAACATGAACTTTATGAGATTCCGGAAGAATGGGCTGGATATAAAGATTTATCAGTATTTAAGAAAGTTATGGAATGTAATAATGGCTGCATTGGGGCTAATAATACAAATGACTTAAAGAAAAGATTATATTTTACACAAAATCCACCCTGTGATATAGAGATTAAATCTTGGGTAAATGAAATGGGGAGAGGGTGGTATTATAATAAATATAATAAGAAAAAGTTTCCTAAATATCCATATGCAAGCTATTGGAGAGCAATGCATAAAGTTTATTTAGGAAAGTATCTAATTACAGAAACAGATAAAGTATTTGCTGAATACTTAGAAAAATATTATGATAAAGAAACTTTTGATAGAATTTCATGGTTAGAATTATATTTTTGGGAGTTTGCATGGAGTGGCGGAGAAGGGATTTTTTTGACAACTGAACATAGGGTGTCATATGACATTACAATTCCATTTAATAATAGAAAATATGTTGAGTTGATGCTTACAGTCCCGCTTGAAAAACGTAAAGTAGATGATATTCCAATTGATTTAATTACATATATGGAACCAAGAATTGTAGAAACAGGGATAACTGTTCATGATATTTCTCATACAAATTTCAGAGCTTTTGTGGTTCGAACCTATCTAGAAATTTTCTCCAGAATCAGATTCGGAAAGAAAAAGGAGAAGTTTTAATGAATTACGGAATCATAACACTGTTACCCGCGTTACTTGTTATAGTTGTGGCTATAAAATCAAAAAGAACAACAGAAGCTCTTTTGATGGGTTGCGTATCTTCCTACGCCATAATAGCAATAGCTAACAGAAAAAATCCGGTTACTTTGATGGTTGACTCATTTTTTTCAATCATTACAGACTATGATACAGTATGGTTACTTATTGTATGTGGATTGTTTGGGAGCTTAATTGCCGTTATAAATGCTGCTAAAGGGACTCATGCGATTGCGAACTTTTTGGGGAAAATCTGTAAAACGGGAAAAAGTACATTACTTACATCATGGTTGTTGGGAATTATTATTTTTGTAGATGACTATATGAATATTATGACGATTAGCGCATGTACAAAGAAATTGTCAGACTTAAGAAAGGTTCCTAGAGAAGCCCTTGCTTATGTGATTGATTCTACAGGGGCGCCTATTTGTGTACTGTTGCCATTCTCGACATGGGCTATATTTTTTGCAGGTATTTTTTATGAACAAAAAGAAATTGCAGCATTAGGATATAATAGTGCGATGTCGACATATATACATACCATTCCATATATGTTTTATGCAATGGTAGCAGTAATAGTAGTCCCTTTTTTTATAATGGGAATTGTTCCTAAAATAGGAGCAATGAAAAAAGCTTACCAGAGAGTAGAGATAACTGGAAAGGTTTATAGTGAAAATAGTAATAAGTTAAATAAAAGGGAAGAAGATGAGTCCAGTGAAGAGGCAAAAATCATAGACTTTTTAATTCCTATTGCAACTATGATTATTGTTCAGTTAACAGTAGGAGATATGTTTATAGCAATCATATCCGCAATTTTATCAGCGGCTATTATATACATACCGCGGAAAAAAATTAAACTGAATGAATTTTGTGATCTGTGGATACAGGGGTTTGCAGATTCAGTTTCAGCATTAGCAATTATTGTTGCAGCTTTATGGATGAGACAGGCATCTGCAGATTTGAATTTGCCTGAATATATAATCGGATTAGTAGAACCGTTTGTTACTCCTCATATATATCCAATGATTGCATTTTTGGTTGTAGCGGTATTAGGATTTATCACAGGAAGTAATTGGGGTATTCCAGCAGTTTGTGCACCAATTATTATTCCTTTAGGGGCGGCATGTGGAGCTAATTTGCTAAGTGTTATGGCTGCTATTGTGTGTGGCGGAACTTTTTGTAGTCATGCTTGTTTTTATTCAGATGCAACAGTAATTACGTCAGCTAGCTGTGGGATTGAAAATATGGATCATGTTTATTCACAGCTGCCATATACTATTATTTCTGCTGTTATAGCCAGCATCCTGTTTTTAGTATCAGGATATCTTTTTTGATAGGAGAATTATTTATGAAAGTTCTGTTAACAGCAACTGTGCAAAGTCATATTTGCCAGTTCCATAAACCTCTTGTTGAGGTGCTTCATAGACATGGATATGAGATTCATGTGGCAGCTAGAGATAATTTAGCTGAAAAAAACGGATTGAAGTTAGATTTTGTTGATAAAGTATATAATGTGCCATTTGCACGTTCTCCAAAGAGTAAAGATAATTTACGCGCATATAAAGAATTAAAAGGAATTATTGAGAAAGAACATTATGAAATTATACATTGTAATACTCCAATGGGAGGGATTGTAACAAGGCTTGCCGCAAAAAAGGCGAGAATAAAAGGAACTAAGGTGTATTATACTGCCCATGGATTTCATTTTTATAAAGGTGCGCCAAAGAAGAATTGGATTGTGTTTTATCCAATAGAAAGGTTTTTTTCAAGAATTACAGATAAAGTAATTACAATCACACAAGAGGACTATAAATTGGCAAGTCAGAAGTTTCATTGTGAAGTGGAACATATTCATGGTGTTGGGGTAGATGGAAAAAGATATCATTCTGTTTCAAATGAAGAAAAAGGTGAGCTGAAAAAGAAGCTTGGATTTTTAGAAGAAGAAAAGATTATACTTTGTGTAGGAGAACTACTGCCAAATAAAAATCAAAAAATGATTATTTATGCAATGAAAGATCTTGTAAGTCAGTATCCAAATATAAAACTATTACTTGCGGGAAATGGTCCTGAAAGAGAAAATTTGGAAATGTTAATTTTAGATAATGATTTAGAAAAAAGGGTTACTATGTTAGGATATGTGACAAATTTGCAGGAGTATCAACAAATAGCAGATGTGTCTGTCACATGTAGTAAGAGAGAAGGATTACCATTAAATGTTGTTGAGGCGATGTTATCAGGAACGCCGGTGGTGGCAACTAAAAACAGAGGACATAGAGAGTTAATCTGTGATGGGAAAAATGGATTTTTAATTGAAGTGGACGATTATCATTCGTTGAGTAAAAGGATATTAACATTGTTAGCAGATAATAAAGTGTATGAAAGAATTCAAACCAGTGCCCAAAATTATGCACAGTCATATACGTTTGATAATGTAAAAAGAGAACTTACGAAAGTGTATGGATTGAAAGATGAGTAAAAAAGTAAGCGTTATAATGGGGATTTATAATTGTGCTAATACGTTAGAGGAAGCTTTGGATTGTATTTTGAATCAAAGTTATACGAATTGGGAAGTTGTTATGTGTGATGACTGCTCATCAGATAATACGGCAGAGATAGCAGAACAATATGTAAAAAAATATCCGGGTAAGTTTATTTTATTAAAAAATCAAGAAAACCATGGATTAAATTATACACTTAATAAGTGTTTAAAAATTGCAACAGGAGAATATATTGCACGCATGGATGGAGATGATTTGTGTGCAAAAGAACGTTTTGAAAAAGAAATAAATGTATTGGAACAGAATACAGAGATTGCAATTGTCAGTACAGATATGCACTTTTTTGACGAGAATGGCATTTGGGGAAAAACATATACCGAAGTATTCACTACAAAGAAGAGCTTTTTGAAGGGGACACCATTTTGTCATGCGGCATGTATGGTAAGGAAGAAAGCTTACATAGATGTTGAAGGATATAGCGTGAGTGAGCGGTTGTTGCGAGTAGAAGATTATCATCTCTGGATAAAAATGTATGCGAAAGGATATAGAGGAATGAATATACAGGAACCTCTATATTCTATGAGAGATGACAGAGAGGCACAAGGCCGAAGAAAATTTAAGTATAGATTGAATGAGGCATATGTAAAAGGATATGCAATCAAAGCGTTAAATTTGCAGAAATGGAATTATATTTGGTGTTTTAGACCAATTATAATAGGATTGTTACCAGAGAATTTATATCGAATTCTCCATAGAAATAAGTAACGTAGAGGGATATTAGATTATGTTTGGTGGATATATTTTTATATGGCTGATATTTGCAGGAATAGTACTGAAGCAAACAAAACTTTTTAATATTGAATATATAAATGGTATGAAGGTAAAACGTTGGAACTGGATAAGTGCAACTATTTTATTTTTTCCAATATTTTGGTTAGCTTGTATGGGACCGGCGATTAATGATATTCCGGAATATCTTCGTGCATATAAAATTATTCCGTTGACAGTATCTGATTTGGCAATTTATCTTTCAACCATGGATTCGGGTCAGGGGTTTGCAATTATAGAGTGGCTGATTAAGCTGGTGTTCGGGAATAATCTTACAGCATTTCGAGTAATTATAGCCATAATTCATAGCGTTCCGGTTATTTTGATTTTTAAAAAGTATTCCGAGAGTTATTGGGTTACAATGTATTTGTTTGTAGCTTCGGCAACACATATTGGTTGGATGATGAATGGTCTTAGACAGTTTATCGCCGTAGTAATGATTTTAGCTGTCCTTCCATTAATGATAAAAAAGAAACATATCCCAGTTCTTATTGTTGTTTTATTGGCATCAACAATACATATTTCCGCTTTATTTATGATTCCGATAGTTTTTATTGTACAAGGAAGTGCAGGAAACAAAAAAACAATGGGATTTATTGCTTTGGCCATAGTTGTTATGTTCATTCTAAGTAAAAATCCGGCATTGGCAGATATGTTTTTAGAAGGAACCGAATATGAAGGCGCTTTGACTGAAATGCAGAGAATGGGTGATGATGGGGTAAATCCAATTCGAGTTTTGGTAAGTGTAGTCCCGGTATTTTTGGCATTTCTACAAAGAAAGCGTATTGAAAGAGAAGAAAACCGGGTAATACATATTTGTGTAAACATGTCGGTTATTACTGTAGGTTTAAACCTTGTAGCAATGGTTACAAGTGGAATTTTGATGGGAAGAATGGCAATATATACAAGTTTGTATAGTTTCATTATTATGCCGTATTTGATAAGAAATGCATTTACAAAAGATTCGCAAAAGTTAGTTAACATATTAATGATAGTGCTTTATTTTATTTATTATTGTTTTGAGATGGGTGTATTGTAAGGAGAGAAAATGATTACCAAGATGATTCATTATTGTTGGTTTGGAGAAAAAGAAAAACCACAGATAGTAGAAAAGTGTATAAATAGCTGGAAAAAATTTTTTCCTGACTTTGAGATTATGGAGTGGAATGAAAAAAATTTCGATATTCATTATAATAAATATGTGGAAGAAGCATATAAAAGTGGGAAGTTCGCATTTGTTAGCGATGTTGCCAGATTCTATGCATTGGAAAAATTTGGTGGTATCTATTTTGACACAGATGTAGAAGTGGTAAAAGATTTTGGTGAATTATTAAATGATGAAGCATTTGCGGGATTTGAAACAGACGAATACGTTGCACCGGGTTTAGTACTTTGGGTAAAAGATAAACATAATGAGTTCATGCAGAAGATGTTGAAATATTATGAAGATTTATCATTTATAAACGAAGATGGCACATACAATACGACAACGATATGTATTTATTTCACAGAACTTCTAAAACAGTACGGACTTGTAGGAAATGGAGAGAAGCAGAAGTGCGGAACATTTACCATATATCCGAAAGAGTATTTTTGTCCTTTTAATGACCAAACGGGAGTTTTGAAGAAGACAGAAAATACATATGCAATTCATTGGTATTCAAAAACATGGATGGAATCGAAACAGAAAATTAGAAATAAGATTACAAGGATTCTGCATAGATTTTTTGGGACAGATTGCTTTAGGAGATTTAGATAATGAAAACACTATTGATTTTATCGCATACAATGGAGTTGGGTGGAGCTGAGAGGAGTTTGTTAGGATTGCTCAATGCAATTGATCCAAAAGAATATTCCATTGATTTATTTTTAATGCGACATGAAGGCAGTTTATTAGAGGATATTCCTAAGCATATAAATTTATTACCGGAAATACCGGCTTATACAGTTCTGGCAAGACCATTTAAGGATGTAATTAGAGAAAAACATTTTGTTTTAGCCGCAGCACGTCTTGTAGGAAAAATAAAAGCAGAACAATATGAAAAGCAAAAAAATATTGTAGATGGTGGTGTGGCATTAGAATATAGCCATAAATATACAAGCCCCTTTATGCCTAAAATTCAAGAACAAAAAAAATACGATATGGCAATTAGCTTTTTGACACCACACTATTTTGTGGATAGAAAAGTAAAAGCAAAAAAGAAGATAGCCTGGATTCACACAGATTATTCAAAAGTTCAGATTGATGCAAAGTCAGAATTAAAAATGTGGTCAGCTTATGATTGTATAGTATCCATTTCAGAAGCCGCAGCAAAAAGTTTTACAACAATTTTTCCAAGTTTGAGAGAAAAGGTATTAGTGATAGAAAATATATTACCGATACAATTGATAAAAAAACAAATGAATGAGTTTGATGCTTTATCAGAAATGTCCGGGCAGGGGATAAAACTGCTGTCCATAGGAAGATACTGTAATGCAAAAAACTTTGATAATGTTCCAAATATTTGTTCGCATATTTTACAATTAGGAATTGATGTAACATGGTATATTATAGGGTTTGGCGGTGATGAAACGCTTATTAGAGCAAAAATTAAAGAAGAACATATGGAAAAGAATGTCATTCTTTTAGGCAAGAAAGAAAATCCATATCCTTATATGAAAGCTTGTGATGTGTATGTGCAACCAAGTCGATATGAAGGAAAAAGTGTGGCAGTTAGAGAGGCACAGTTATTAGGTAAACCAGTGGTTATTACGAATTATGCAACGGCGGATAGTCAGTTAGAAGATGGCGTGGACGGTATGATTGTGCCGTTGGAAAATGAGAAGTGTGCGTGTGCGATTGCCGAATTGTTAAAGGACAAATCAAAAACGGAGCAGCTGTCGCAGGCATGTGCCATAAGAGATTATTCAAATTATAAGGAAATAAAAAAGGTGTATGATTTGTTTGAATAAAAGAGGGAAAAAATGTTGAAATTAAGTGTCATAGTTCCGGTTTATAAGGTGGAAAAATATCTTAGAAGATGTATAGACAGCATATTGGAACAAAATTATAGAGATATTGAATTGATACTTGTAGACGACGGTTCACCGGATTGGTGCCCGGAGATGTGTGATCAGTATCAAAAAAAAGATAAAAGAGTAAGAGTAATTCATCAGAAAAATTCAGGAGTAGCAGTTGCAAGAAATGCCGGAATGAGAATGGCTACAGGAGATTATATTACTTTTGTAGATAGTGATGATTATATTGATAGAGAAATGTATCTATCTATGTTTGAAATTATTGAACAATATCAGTGTGATGTTGTGATGTGTGATTGCGTAAAAGAATTTGGAACACACAAAGAATTATATACACATGATATTCGGAGTGGATATTATAATGAAAAACAGTTAAAAGAAGAATACTATCCTCACTTATTAATGATGGAAAATGTAGAATATCCTGCAACGATTTCAAATTGGTTATGTGTATTTAAAAATAAGAGGGGTGGAAAAGATTTTGCCATTGAATATGAACCGGGAATCCGCTATTCGGAGGACTTATTATTTGGAGCTCGATTGTTAAGACAGGCGGACTCGTTCTATTATATGAAAGGACAAGCATATTATCATTATTGTATGAACCCGGAATCTGTTACACATAAGTTTGTTCCAGATAAGTGGCAAGATTACCAGAAACTACATAGAAAAATAGAAGAATATTTTGAGAATGATAAGACATTTGATTTTCAACATCAAATAGATTTATGCTTATTGTTCTTTTTGTATAATGCTGTAGGTGATATTTGGAGAGAACAAAGCCTAAATACACATGAAAAACGAAGAATGGTTTTAAATATCTTAAAAGACAACAAAGTGAAGAAAATGTTTAGGAGAATAAATATATTTAAGCTACCGATTTCAAATAAATTAAAAGTGATAACATTACTTTATAAATATCAGTTTGTTTGGCTTTTTACTTAAAAAGTAATTGAAATTCAAATAATAGAAAGATTATAAGATGAAGAAAATAACAGTTATAATGCCTGTGTTCAACAAAGAAAAGTACGTAGAAGTGTCAATAAAATCAATTTTAAATCAAAGTTTACGTGAATTTGAGTTTATCATTATAGATGATGGCTCAGTAGACAAATCAGGGACTATTTGTGATAAATTTGCAGAAAAAGATAATCGAATTAAAGTGATTCATATTAAGAATAGTGGAGTATCAAATGCAAGAAATATAGGGCTTGATATGGCAGAAGGTCAATATATTACATTTATAGATGCGGATGATAAAATCGATATAGAGTATTTGAGAAACTTATATGATTGTATTAGAACATCAAAGGCCGACATAGTAATTAGTGGGTATAAGAAAATATGGGAAGAATCGGATAGAATAGAGCCTGGAAAGATGAATGTACATGGCTTGGTAAATATGGTGGATATATTACCACGTTTTGCGGAATGGCAAAAGGAATCAGGTATTTTCGGTTATTGTTGGGCAAAGATATTTCCCAGAGAATTATGTAAAGATATTTATTTTGATACTTCACTTCGGCTGGCTGAAGATTTTGATTTTTATTTAAAACTCTATAGAAAAATAAAAACAATTTATTTTGATGATGCTCAGAATTACTTATATCTGCAGGAGGCTGAAAATTCATCTGTGGCAAAAAATGACTATGATATAGACTATATGGCTCAGTTGAAAATTAATTTGAGATATAAAGAATTTTTGGAGTATAAAAATGTGTTTTGTGATAGCAATAAAAGGATATTGACTGAAATAATCAGTAATTATTTTTATTTTTCCTTGTTTTATTGTGATATGTCACAGTTTAAAAATGTTTTTCAAAAATTATATAGCATATATAAAGAGATAAAAATAGAATTTGTAACGGAAAACATATTCTCTAAATGGTTATTATTTTTATTAAAAAATAATAGAGAAAGAGAAATAAAATATTCGATTAAGTTTTATAGAGCTATAAAAAAATGCATTAGAATATAATGGTAATTATAGTGCCTGTATAAAAGGTTGAAAGGAGTTTAATAAAGGATATATGGAAAAAGAAACAGTATATAATCCTAGCATTTCTGTTATTATTCCTGTATATAATACAGGAATTTTAGTATATAGAATGATAAAGTGTTTAGAGCAACAAACATTTCAGAATTTTGAAGTGATTCTTGTTAATGATGGAAGTACAGATGATTCACAAAATATATGTGAAAAAATAGTCAGAAATAAACCTAATTATTTTTTGTTTGCTCAAAACAATCAAGGGGCATTTGCAGCCAGAAATTTAGGACTGGAGAAGTCAAAAGGTCAATATATTGCTTTTTTGGATGCAGACGATGTGATTGATGAAAATTATTTAGAGGTTTTATTCAAATACTGCAGGCATGCAGAAATTGCAGTTTGTGATGTTTCGGTGTATAAAAAGAATATGGAATCTTTCCGATTTACGAGTAGTGATTCAAGGATAACACAAAGCCAGGCATTGAATAAATTACTTATTAGACAGGAAATAAATTCAGGTCCTTATGGCAAATTATTTCAACGTAAAATTATCCAGGATATAAAATTTCCTCCATTAAGAGTATATGAAGATATTTTGTTTGTAATGAAGGCTTTTTGTAAAAGCAAACAGATAGCAATAACGAATGAAACAACATATTATTATATTCAGGAAGATACAGGGACAATGGGAAATAATCGGAAATCACCATCACTGGATATTGTTACAGCTACAGCAGAGATAATGAAATTTATTACCAGTAGAAGTGATTTAGAAGCTAAATGTTTTTATATAACAATTTCTCATTTGTTTCAGTATGCATTACCGCTAACAATTAGCAATCAGTATAAAGAATGTGAGTTCACATGCGAAACAAGAAAACTTTACACAAAATATATGAAACAAATTTTAAAATGCAGTGCAATACCGTGGAAGGAGAAAGTATTATTTTATTTATATGCACATAATTGGATTTATACAGATGGAAGAATAAAAAAGATAAAAGGGAGATGAAAGATCGTGAATAGAATATATATGTATGCCCATGGTGGAAGTGGAAATCATGGATGTGAAGCAATTGTACGCTCTACTTTGAAAATATTAGAAAATTTGGATGCGGAGAAAGAGTTATTTTCTACCCGACCAGAAGAAGATAAAAAATATGGGATTCATAATCTATGTACTGTTATAGCAGAAAAAGAATCCTATTCAAAAAAAAGTCTGGCATTTGCTAAAGCCTATATGAGTTTGAAATTAAAAAATGATTATATGCCAATGGACAAATTAGATTATAGAAAAGCAATTTCAAAGGTACAAAAAGGTAATATTGCTTTGTCTATTGGAGGTGATAATTATTGTTATGCAGATAATAAGCGGTATACAATGCTTCAGGATTTGTTTTTGGAACGAGGGGCAAAAACTGTACTATGGGGTTGTTCTGTGGAGCCTGATTTGGTCAGAAAACCGGAAATTGCCAATGATTTAAAGCGTTATTCGTTGATTACAGCGAGAGAAACTATTTCTTATAATGCTTTAAAGTGTGTAAATCCAAATACCATTTTAGTTTCAGATCCGGCATTTATGTTAGATAGAAAAGAGGTTATTTTACCTAAAGAATTAGAAAATAAAGAATTTGTAGGAATTAATCTAAGTCCTATGATCGTAGAGAATGAATCGAATAATGGTATAACGGTTAAAAATTATGAAAAATTAATAGAATATATTTTGGAACATACCAATTTAAGCATTATGTTAGTACCTCATGTAATTTGGGAGTTTAATGATGACAGAATTCCTCTGAAAAAACTTTATGAGAGATATAAAGAGTCAAAACGTATAGTTTTATTGGAAGACATGTCCTGCGAAAGAATAAAAGGTTATATTGCAAAGTGCAGATTTTTTATAGGAGCCAGAACTCATTCTACAATAGCTGCTTATTCTAGTTGTGTTCCGACATTGGTAGTCGGATATTCGGTGAAAGCGATTGGGATAGCTAGGGATTTGTTTGGAACAGAAGAAAATTATGTTATTCCGGTTCAAAATTTGCAAGGAGAAGAGGAAGTTTTGAATCATTTTAAATGGCTTTGTGATAAAGAAAAAGAAATTAGAGAAAATTTAAGAAAGACAATGGAAAACTATAAAATGAGAGCTCTTCGTGCGTATGATGCAGTGAAAGGTCTTTAATGGGTAAAAGATATGACGTCAAGAAGTAAGTTTATAGCAAAAAATATTACATTTGGATACATATCCAATATTGTTGCATTAATTCTTAATTTTGTTTCCAGAACAGTTTTTATTTATACATTAGGGGATTCTTATTTAGGAATCAGTGGACTTTTCGGCAATGTCCTTGGAATTTTGTCATTTGCAGAATTAGGCATTGGAACAGCGATGAATTATGAATTGTATAAGCCCGTTGCAAACCATGATATTGAAAAAATAAAATCTTTAATGAATTTTTATAAGATTGCTTATCGAGTTATAGCAACAGTTGTGGCAATAGTTGGGTTAGCAATTTGTCCTTTTTTAAAGTATATTATTCATGATAGCAACGGCGTTTTAAGAGGAAATGAAATTTATGTATATTACTTAATTTATTTGTTTAATACAGTCATTAGCTATTTTGTTACATACAAATTTAGTCTGGTAAATGCAGAACAAAAAAGTTATATATTTACAATAATAAATTCAATTACTAATTTTTTAACAGTAACTTTTCAGATTGTTGTTTTATTACTTTTTAAAAATTTCCTTGTATATTTGTTAACGGCTTCTATTATAGGAGTTCTTCAAAAGATAGGTATTAGCCTTTATTTGCGTAAGTTATACCCATATCTTTTGGAAAAACCAGTTCAGAAATTAAGAAAAGAGGAATTATCTCCGATCAAAAAGAATGTAAAGGCATTGATTATTCATAAGATAGGAGAAATCAGTGTGTATCAAACAGATAATATTATTATTTCAATGTTTGAAGGAATTAAAACGGTAGGATTAGTTTCAAACTATACATTGCTTATTTCTTCTGTAAAAGGATTTGTTGATATTATTTTTAATTCAGCTATTCCTAGTTTTGGAAATCTGATGGCGAATAGTGATGATGAAAGAAAATACGAACTTTTTCGTTGTTATAAGTTTTTGGGATTTTGGGTATATGGATTTTGCAGTATTGCGTTTGCAATTTTGGCATCTCCTTTCATCACTCTTTGGGTTGGGGAAAGTAGAACGATTAGTTATGGAACTGTGTTGCTTTTGATAGCTGATTTTTATTTAGTCGGACAGAGAATATGTATGAATAATGTAAAAGTTGCAGGAGGTGTTTTCTGGCAGGACAGATATGTGGCATTTTTACAGGCAATTGTTAATGTAGTAATATCAATAGTTATGATTAAAAAAATTGGACTGCCAGGTGTATATGTGGGAACCATTGTACAAGGACTTATCAGTACTATTATAAAACCAATCATTGTTTATCGGGATTTATTTAAAGTAAAACCAAGTTTATATTTTAGACAAGGATTGGGAAACCTGTTAGTGACAATATTGGCAGGAGCGATTACTTATATTATTTCCAATACATGGTTAGCAGAAAGTACCATTTTAAATTTTATGATTCGAATGATTGTTGTTATTGTGATTCCTAATCTGACATTTATGCTTGTGTATTCAAGAACGAAAGAGTTTGCATATTTGAAAGGTACAATAACGAGAGTAATAAAAAGGAAGGTATAAATTTGAAAACAGGAAAACCATTAGTGAGTATTATTACTCCATGTTATAATGGAGAAAAGGTAATGCATCGTTTGCTGGATAGTATTTTATCACAGACATATAATAATATAGAGTTTATTTTAGTAAATGATGGTTCAACAGACCGTTCAGAGGAAATATGGTTTGAATACGAAAAGAAATTTAAAAGAAATGGAATAAAAACTATTTATATTTATCAGAGCAATCAAGGACTGGGAGCGGCAATTAATGCAGGACTGAAAGTTTTTACCGGAGATTATTTGTGCTGGCCAGATATTGATGATTATTTTGAGGATACTTCAGTAGAAAAAAGAGTAAATTTTTTAGAAGCCCATAAGGAATATGGAAGTGTCAGTAGCGATGCAAATAAATATATAGAAGACAATTTGTCAGAACCAGTGGGAACAATGGCAAGTTGGATGAAATATAAAGAGGATGAGTGGCAATTTGAATGGATGTTAAAAGGGCAGTCTTTATTCTGTTCTGGCTGCCATATGCTTCGAACAACCAGTTTTTTAGATGTGAATCCGGATAGATATATCTATCCGGCGAGAAGGGGACAAAACAACCAAATGTTGCTTCCGATTTATTATAAATATAAACATGGATTTATAGATGAGCCGCTTTATAATTATATTATATATGAGAAATCAATGTCTACGCCTGATACCACTCGAGAATCAATGTTGGACAGAATTAATGAATATATAGAAATGTTGATGTGGACATTTAAACAAATTCCAATGGATGATAAAACAAAGAAGTTTTGTTTTGAGCATTTAAAAAAATTGCAGTGGGAAGACACATCTAAAATTTATGTTAAATATGGGAACCCAATTAAGTTTATTAAATTATATTTTGAATTGAAAATATATAGAACAGATATGAAAAGGGAATTTAAAAACATAGTAGTATCAATAAAGCAAAAGTGGAGAAATAGAAAAATATGCTGAATAAAGACATAGTAAGCTTGATAATTCCCTGCTATAATGGGGAACAGTTTGTGGAAAGATGTATGAGAAATATTCTGGAGCAGGATTATGTAAATAATATAGAGATGATTTTGATAAATGATGGTTCTACTGATAAGACAGAAGAAATTATTTTCCAAATGAAAGATATCCTAGATCAAAAATTATGGAAATTTTGTTACATCTATCAGAAAAATCAAGGAGTAGGAGCAGCAATGAATGCTGCATTAAAAAAGGTTACAGGGGAGTTTTTGACCTCATTAGATATAGATGATTTAATGATGCCAAATTCTATTTCGGAAAGGGTTAAATGGTTAAAAAGGAATCCTTCGTATGCATTGGTGAGAACTAATGGATATTTTTTATTTCCCGACAAAGTGAAAAAACTTTTTTATCCTGAAGATTATCAAGCTTCACCAGATATATTTCAGGATATTCTAAATGGGAAAATTTATAATTGGGCAGGAACATATATGATCCGCACGGAAAAATGGCTGGAAAGATGTCCTTCAAGGGAAATTTACCCATCTAAATATGGTCAGAATTTGCAATTACTTTTGCCGGCAGCGTATGGTAATAGAGGAGGGTACATACGTTTTCCACTGATGATGTATTATATACACGGAGAATCCATGACACATCAAAAAGATGAATACGGAGAAAAAAGATTGAATAATACATATGGTTTCCAGGATATTTATATGCATGTTATCAAAGAGATATGCAAAGAAAATCAAAAATTAAGTATGTATGAAAAGATGATAATAGCCACATTTTCTAGGCGGAGAATAGAATTAGCGATTGAATTGAACGATAAAAATTTGTGTAAGCGAGCATATAAAGAATTGCAGGATACAAAACTGCAAACAGAACAGGATAGAATTAGAATGTATATGTTTGTATCACCGATAAAAGGGATTTTTTTAAGAATAATACGGAAGCTTAGAGAAAAACAACAAGAAATGTTTTAGAAGAGGGAATGAAAATGAAAGAACCTATTATGAAAGTGAAACGTAATTACGGAATAGATATGCTCCGTTTAATAGCAATGTTTTTT
>ENA-ORTP01000123-ORTP01000123.1-human-gut-metagenome-genome-assembly--contig:-NODE-123-length-95899-cov-4.039429_pt1 | contig 95899 bp, 115 predicted proteins | sample MGYA00241913_ERZ509190 | MGnify/ENA primary metagenome ERZ509190 (study PRJEB26280, sample SAMEA2338839) | human gut metagenome | biome: human gut; feature: human-associated habitat; material: faeces...
TATATAATAAGTCAATACATTTAACAAAAATTTTTTATAAATTTTATCTTGACAAAATTGTATATATAATATATAATACAATCATCACAAAAAAATATTAAGAAAGGGACAATATGCAAAATAGTAGAAGAAAAATATTTAAGATTTCTACAGAGAGATTAGCTTCTAACAATTGGGATATTAAGTTAGACCAAAAATTAGCTGTAAGGTTAGATGAATTAGTAGATTTATTTGATAATCAGTCTTTTAGGTTGTTGGATATTATTTCCAAAGCTTACAAATCCAATCTTACAGATAAAGTGCTGGCAGTAGAAATATCTAAGAAAAAAGATTATGCCAGGGCTACTTCTCCAAAAGGCATTTATGTAAATGGTTTTAATTTCCAATGGTTTGTAGGAACTACAGGAGGATTGAAAAATGAAACTATTTTATTTGTTCGTTCTGACCTTTTAGGGGAATTAGACAAAAGATGTGAATGCGGCAGAAAAAAAGATTATAAACTGGTTCCTGCAAAGTATGAAGCTTATAAATCTCTTACTTGTTCTGCATCTTTAGAAATTGTGGAACCTAGAGATGTACTTGTGGTTTCTGATTGTTTTGTTGATTTTTATGACAGTGTAATCAATATAGATGATACTAACAATGATGAACCAGAAGTAACAATATTGGAAAATATTTTACTTAAAAATAATGGCAGTGATGGTTTAAATTTATGTACGCCAGAATATATGCAGAGAGTAGCAGAAAAGCTTAAGTTAGATTATATTCCTGCTGGTGGTTGTTTAAGAAATGCGTGGCTTAAAGGAATGCTGTATGTGTTCGATATTCTTGATTTTGCTGAGAAAATAGCCCATACTTACGAAGTGAAAGATATTTGGGGGCATATTCATGATATTCGTAATGTGGATATGATTATTACAGAATCCAGTTTAAAGATTTGGGATAATTATGATAGTTGGGAAGATTATCATAGCAATTATATAAAAAATGGCTATCGTTTTGCCATGACTAAAGTTACACCTAAAGTTTTGGATGATGTAAGAGAAATAAATTATCAGTACTTACAATCTTACGAATTGACAGATGAAGATATTAAAGAGTTGGCTAAACCTACTGTTGATTGGCTTAAGCAATCTTTGACTGGCGATTATGAACAAACTTTAAAATTTCTGGGAATAAGTGAAAAAACAAAGAGTAATGATTATGCACAAGCATTATATCTTAATCCAGAAATGATGAAAGACCCTTATGTAATTGACAGAATTAATAAAATGATAAAGAAAAAAATCAATAATGCTAAGATTGGTAAATTATTGGTTAATGGAAATTATCAGCTTGTAAGTGGCGACCCTTATGCTTTAATGCAACATGTTTTTGGGTTAGAAGTTACAGGTCTTTTAGAAGCAAAAGAAGTTTATTCCAAATATTGGAATGATAAAGAAGATGCAGAAGAATTAGTATGTTTTCGTAGTCCTATGACAAGTCATAACAATATTCGTAAAATGAAAAGAATTAATAATGATACTGTGAATTATTGGTATCGTCATATGGATACTATATTTATTATTAACAACAAAGATACGTTTTGTATGGCTATGAATGGTTGCGATTTTGATGGCGATGCTATTTATTCTACAAATAATAAAGTTTTATTGAGAAAGTATGTAGAATTATTAGCTATTCAGTGTGTTCAGCGTAAAGCTCAAAAACAAATTGTTACTAGGTCTATGATAAAAAAGAGCAATTACAAAGGATTGGGAAATGGGGTTGGTAAAATTACCAACGATGTATCCAGTATGATTGATATTCTCTTTGGGTTACAAAAGGGTACAATAGAGTACGAAATATTAAATAAAAGAATCTTATGTGGTCAACTATTTCAACAAAACGAATTGGATTAACCTAAAAAATTGAGTCCAAGTAAAAATCGGTGAACCTAGAAATCTAGGGTGTCTATCTTATGTACAGGAGCGGAATTGTAGTAAATGACAATTTGAAGATAGGCTAACAGGGGAAGTCTTAATATTTTTTGTTATAATAATAAAGAAAGGAGGATTAGTAATGAGAAGAAAAGATTTATCAAATAATATTTATGGATGTTTACAAGTAATTGATATAGATGAAAAAGGCACTCAAGAGGAAAAGAAAAAGCGTTTACATTGGAATTGTAAATGTCTTAAATGTGGAAAAATTGTTTCTATACGTGGAGAAAATTTGGTAAGTGGTAATACTACTGGTCATGGATGTGATAAAAGTGAAAAAATAAGTGCAAAAATGAAAAGAGTTAATCAATTTATAGTAGATGAAGATACTAATATTATAAAATTGATAGCTAGAAATACAGGAAATATGTTTTTGATAAATAAAGAAGATTATGATTTGGTTAAAGACTATTGTTGGTATGAAGATAAATCAAAGTATTTAATTACAAGATTGCCAGATAATCGCAGAATATTGCTTCATAGATTAATATTCTTTAGAAATGTTGAAAATACTTTTAATAATGAAAAAATTGACCATGATTCAAGAAATAAATATGATTGTAGAAAGCAAAATTTAAGGAAATGTAATTTTTCTCAAAATGCACAAAATCAATCTATACCCAAAAATAATACTTCTGGTATTATGGGTGTAAATTATTCTCCTAATGATAAAAAATGGAGAGCCTATGTATCTGTTAATCGTAAGTATATTAGTTTAGGTTATTATACTGATAAAACACAAGCTATTATAGCACGATTAAATGGAGAAAAATTATACTATAAAGATTTTGCTCCACAAAAACATTTGTTTGAGAAGTATGGAATTAATTAAAATATAAAAATATTAAGACAATCCTGTGCCAAGCTTAAAGAGAAATCTTTTTGAAGGTTAAACGACTAAGACATACCGCCTAAGTTTCATATGAAATAAGGAGATGAAGTCTGTACATTCAAGGTGAAATTCCTTGTTTGGAAGCGCCGATTGCCATTAAATTAATTAATGGTAATGATATAGTCTATTCTTTGTGGTGACATAAAGTAGTAAAGAAATTAAAGGGAATTATTGCTAAAGATATGCCTAAACATTGGTACATGAGAAATTATTGTGAAACAGATTTAGATAAAAGAATAGTGGCAGATAAAAAGCCATATTATTTTATGTATAATTATCCCGCTATTAAAAAAGCATATGATAGTTATATAAAACAAAGTAATGATAAATGTTTAATGCTTTATGGATGTGATATTAAGGATTTAGAAACAAAAGAAGAATTATCAGAAGAATGTGAAGAATTTTTATATTGGTATAATGTTCAAATGCCAGTTAATTGTTCTCCATCTACAATGAATCGTTTATGTTGGTATATTGAATCTGAGTTTAATGGATATGTTACTCAACTAAAGAATCAAAATTTTGATTATTCTTTTTTAAAGAGTGATAAAGTTATTCGATATCCAAAAGCAAAAAAAGAAGAAATTGAAAAATTAGAAAAAGAATATGTACGCAGAATTAAAAACTTTAAAATAATTGCTAAAGAAAATAATTTATCTGCCGAAGAAGCAAATAAAAAGACAGAAGTATTACAGCAGGAATTTAGAGATGAAGCAATAAAGATTTGTTCTAATAAGTGGCAGTTAATGAATATAGTATTAGATTTATGCTATGGAAAGAATAAGAACAAATATTTTTGTTGGGCTGTTATTGGAGATTTAATAATTGAAAAATTAAAAGAAGATGGAGAGAAAGAAAATGAATAAAATAGTAGTAAATGAAAAAAAGTATGTATTAGATGCTTTGAATGGTACTGAAAAACCTGATATTGGGTTTTATTCTTTTCTTAATTTGATATCTAAATATTATGCGGCTCAATGTGCTACAGTAGAAGAAACGATTTACAATGTAGACGAACAGATGAAAAAACTTTATAAAGAAGAATATTTAAAAGAAAAATGGTATGTGTATATTTCTGGAATATTCAAAAAGGTAAAAGAAGGAATTACCGGAATTAATGATAGAGAAGATGTGGTAGTTTACACATGGGATATGTGTCAAGTATTCAAAGGAGAAACCGACCAGGAACGTAAGCTATTGTTTTCAGCCTATGTTATAGCGCATTACATGGGGTGTAACGGCTGGCTAAACACTAAGACCAGTAAAAGTATCGCTAACTGGTTTGAAATGGCTAATGTGGCTTGTACTGGCTCAGATAGGTTCCTTCTTTTAGGAGAGATGAAAAAGAAGGGATTAATAGAAACCACAAAAAAATGCGATAACTTAAATGTAAGGGTAAATATGCTTTCTGAGTATTTTGGAGAAACCCCGGTATTTAGAATCACTGAATTAGAGAATTTAGGCAATCTGTTAATAGCTACTTATAAGGATGGATATAAACAATGTAAGTGCGGCAGACTAATAAAAATTAATTCAAATAGACAGACCATGTGTAGATTTTGCGCTTTAAAAACCGACTAAAAATGAGGGAGATAGGAAAATTAGTATGAAAAAATAGGAATTAGAGGGTGTTAAAAAAGATAATAAAAACTATTGAAAAAACATCCCTAAAAATTCAAATGACTTTGATTTGTTATAAGGGAGTAACAAAGAAACCAAAAGTGAATTGAGGATGTAAACTCACAATGAGTTACAATCCTTACACAGAATAAAAAAGAATTTAAAAGGAGATTAAGATTATGGCAAAGAAAGTAATTAAGGTAACTAACATGACTTCCGCAGAGATGGTAAAGGCTGTTGCGGCAAAATCTGGGGCTACTCAGGTTCAGACTAAGAATGTTCTGGATGCTATGGGTGAGGTTTGCCGGGAGTGTGCCGCCGCTGGTAAGCAGTTTAATCTGTTTGGATTCGGCAAGTTAAAGTTTGCTATCGTCAAGGGCAAACCTGAGAGAGAAGGAATTATCAATCCCAGCACCGGGGAAATGGGTACTCTCCCAGCAACACCTTCTTATACGAAGCCTGTATTTAGGGTTTCTAAGAGTTTAGCAGACGAAATTAAAGAATCCACCAAGGGCCGTCCGTTTGTCCAGGAGTAATAATTTTTAAAAATAAATTTTAATTATTATTATTTTAATGTGAAGATTGGAGATTTTTATGGCAAAGACAGGAGCGTCTAAAGCGAATGCGTTGACCTTAAGAGAAATCTCTGACCGTTTAGCCGTTTCAGTGAAGAAGCAAGGAAAGAAAATAACTTCTGAAACGGCTAAACTTTGCTATTTGGCTTTTGTTGAATTGATGGCTGATGAAATAAAACACAATGGAAAGTTCAGTATTACCAATATAGGTAGTTTTGAAACTGAAATGCGTGGAAGTTATACTAGGAATAGTTTTAATGTGCAGACCAGAGAATACACTTTAGAAACTGTTCCAGAAGTTGTAATGGTTAGATTCAGACCATCTCCATATATAAAGGGATATATCAATAACAAAGAAGTTCCTTTAAGTATGGGCAGAAGGAATAGAGAAGTTGAGAAAGAGATAAAAAGAGGTAGCACCAGAAAAGAATTGCTGGAAAAAGAAATGAAAGCAAAAAAAAGGCAGAAATATGAGAAACTTATTCAACCTACAGAAGTTGAAGTAGATGATTAATTTCTCCTTAAACATAGTTTTTAAAGTGAAGGTAAAATTAAGTTTGATAATTGAGTGTGGGTATAATGAAGATTCCGTCAGGAAAAGAGCCACTTAAGATTACAAACTTAATTTACCTTCATTTTTTGACATTTTATTTTTAATACATAAATAAAAAGAATGGAAGTGATTAAAATAGCCACGGTTGTTAAAAAAATTAGACCTATAACTGATTCATATTGTATCAAGTGCAATAGACCATATCCTATAGAAGATTTTTATAAAAGTGATAATCCACATCACGTTACAGGAGTAATGCCCTATTGTAAGACTTGTACTAAGGTAATGTATCAGGATAATTTAAAAAGATTTAAAGATATAAGAAGTGCTTTATGGGTAACTTGTAGTGAGGTTGGTATACCTTTTATGGAAAAGGTTTATGACAATCTTATGGAAAAAGTAAATAAAGCTAGAGATGAAAAAGTTTTAACTGGTACATATAACTATTGGGGAAATTTTATTTCAAGTTATATGGCATTAAAGAAAAAAACTGATAAATGGGATAGCTTTGGTGTAACTGATGTAGACAAATCAGAAGCTATTGTAGACGTTAATCAAGAAAAATTAAGAAAAGAAAAACTCAAACAGTTTATTTTAGACTGGGGAGAACAAGATGAAGATGATTATGCTTATCTTGAGTATCGTTGGGATTTCTATACGGAAGATATAAATTTAACTCCCGCACAAGAGAGTTTGTATAGGAAGTTATGTATTTCTGAGTTAGATTATCGTAGAGCAAAAGAAAAGGATGAAACTGGAAAAGAACAGCAGGAATCTATTCTTAAGCTTATGAAAACATTGAAAATAGATAACTTTACTCAGAAGAAGGAAAAAACACTTACAGAACAAATGCTGGAAAAACAGATTTGGGAGATTGAGAACACTACCCCGGCTGAATGTGAAGATTTGAATAAATACAAAGATTTTTGTAATATTGAATCTGATTGGTTTAAGTATATTGTTTCTGCTGTTAAGAATTTGATTGCAGGAACTAAGGAATACCCTTTAATTCCAAAGAAACGTGATTAGGAGGGTATAAAGTGAAAGAAGAAAATAATGAAGAAATTGAGTTGATAAAACCAACTATAACTCAATTAATCGAAGAAAGAAAAAGGAAAAATTTAGAAAAGAGAAAAAGAAATCAGAAAAAACCATATGAGCAGAGAAGAAAAAATATTATAGAATGGGCTACATTTTATAGACGAAATTGGAATCTTTATGCTGTTCATAGATTAATGATTTCTTTATATCCATTTCAGCATATTATGCTTTATTTGATGGGTATAAGTAGTACCTTTTTTGCTATTTGTAGTAGAGGTTTGAGTAAAACATTTATTGTTGCATTAGGTGCTTTAATTCATGCTTTACTTTATCCTTATGCAGAAGTTGTTATTACTTCTTCTACAATACCACAGGCAAAGAAAATGGTAGAAAAGAAAATGGAGAATGAACTTTGTAAAAAACTTTCTCCTGTATTACAATATTATTATGATAACGAAGATATAAAATTTTCGTATAATGATAATGAGATAAAAGTGGAAGTTAAGCCTACAAGTTCAACTATTTTAGTACTTCCTTGTTTGGATAGTGCTAGAGGTGAAAAAAATACTAAGTTGCACAACTCGCCTCTCTGGTTGGTGACAATCAGTAAAAATAAATTGGGAAAGAAACCTGGAAACCTGAAATGGTAATCAGAATGGAAGGATACGTGTAATAACGTATTCACATGCAGAGCGTAGACATTGAACCTGTTTGAATCAGAATATAATATGTCCAAGAGTTCCCAACCCTTTAAATATAAAGGTGAAAAGGTACGCCGACCTTGCTAGAAATACAATAGCAAGAACTATGGGATAAAAAGCCCATAGGATAACATTTGGAACGTGCAACTTTTCTTATATATGAAGAATGCAGACTTTTGAAGAAAACTATAATTGATAGTGTTTTCCAAAAAATGGCACATCCACGGCAAGCTAAATTCTTGACTTTACCAGAATATCAAGATGAAGATGGAAAACCCTTATCTCGATGGTTGGAGGAATGTAAATCAGTTTATATTACTTCTGCAAGATTTAAGATTGAATGGTTTTGGACAGAATTTAAAAAAGTAGTTCAACAATGTATGATATCTTCAAAACATAAGTATAATTTCTTTGCTGGAAATATATTCTTAGCTATATTGTTTGGATTGAAAACATGGCATGATTATTACCACGCTAAAGAATTTGATGGTGAAATAGACCATAGAACAGAGGATTTAAATGAAATGATAGGAGAAGCCGATGGAGCATTCTTTTCTTTGGAATCATTTAAAAAGAATCAAACTATTATTACCGCTTTTAAACCTCCTACCTTATTGGATTTATATTCTGATGTAGATTTAGGAAATAGGGTTAAGAAAGAAAATGAAAAACGTTTGATTTTTATTGACTATGCTTTTGCGAATACTACATCAAAATCTAAAAATGATAACAGTGTTATTGGTTGTATGTCTGTTATTTTTAGAGATGATGGAAAAACTTTAAGAGAAATAGATTATATAGGTACTCACCCAGCAGGAGATAGTATAGGTTTCAACTTGAAAATTAGAGAATTTTTCTTTGATTATCAAGCTGACTATATTGTATTGGATTAATTCTGAGGTCCACTTTTATGGTGACATAAAATGAATAAATGTGTTGAATTGCTGGAAACCCCTAAAGCCACATGAACCACAACGTAAGTATGAAATAAGACTAAGCGTGATGGTGACGAAAGTAGAAAAAATCATGTGGATGGCATAAGGTTAAATCCTAAGTGCTTTAAAATGGGCAATCAGCCGCCAAGCTCTGAATAGGAGAAGGTTCAACGACTATCCCGCAAGGGAGTACACTGCAAGCGATTGGCAGTGGAAGTGGCACACATCTTATGAAATTAAGATGAAGATATAGTCTGTTCTATATGGAAACATATAGTATCTAACGTGTAGCGGCGTTTTCTTAACTTATAAAAAGTAAATAAGACAGAGGGTAGCTCCCTTTTCTTGTACTGCAATACAGGATTATTATTTACTTTTTATCATATCTTTTTGCAGAAAGGTTTAAGGTAAAAATATGAAAATTTGGGAAGTAGATTCTTATAAACATTTTAGTTTTAGTTGTATTTATTTATGGACTAATCTTATTAATGGTAAACATTATGTTGGACAGACAAGTAATTTCTATAATCGTATAAGTAGATATAAGAGAGGAATTTTTAATTCTTATATGAAAAAAGATATAGAGAAATTTGGCATTGAAAACTTTGAGTTGAAAATATTAGAAAAAATTAAAGGCAATTCTAAATATTTAACTCAAAGAGAACAATATTGGATGGACTTTTATCAATCTTATGATTTAGAAAAAGGCTATAATGTATATGATGTAGCTGGAATTGTTTGTGAATTAAAATGTGATGAAACCATGAGAGAAAGATTTTGTGGAGAAAGAAATGGAATGTATGGAAAACATCATTCTGAAAGTTGGAAACAAAATCAATCAAAATGTGTAAAAGAATTGTGGAAGAATGAAGATTATAGAAAAGTCCAAACAGAAAGGATGCAAGGAGAAAATAATCCTATGTATAATGTATCTTTAGATGGTGAGAAAAATGGAATGTATGGTAAACATCATTCTGATGAAACCAAAAGAAAGATAGCTGAAAGTAAAATAGGGAAAACTCATGCACCTACTCATTTTAAAAGAGTGAGATGTGTTGAAACTGGAAAAATCTATAATAGTCAGAGTGAAGCCGCACAAGAGTATGGCATAACTCAGGCCGCAATCAGTGCAGTTTGTAAAGGTAAAAATAAAACAGCTAAGAAAATGCATTGGGAATTTGTTGACTAACCCTAAAAATTCATATAGAAACAAAGGCTCAGAAATGGCGGTGAAGTAAATTACAATGACCTTACTACAATTCTTGAACATCCACAAAGAGATGAAAAGCATTGGAATAGTCATGGTTTTACAGTTTCTTATGAAGAAAGATTACATGTGGTTCCAAAAGCTAAGATTGAAGATTTAAAAAGTAGAGCGGTTGACCCACAAGCTATTCCCTGTATTATTCCAATTCAAGGTACAGAAGAATTGAATAGTAATATGTGGTTAGATTTACAAAAGGCTCTTAAGGGTGAATATATTCACTTCTTAATTGATGAACTTAATTTGGAAACTTTGATGGAAGAAGATTTAAGCTATTTTGATTTAAATAGTGAAGAAAAAGCAATTATTAAGTTACCTTATGTTCATACATTAGAAATGATAGGTGAAGCTATCAGTCTTAATCAAACATGGAATGGTGGAAAGGTTAAACTTCATGAACCCCCTACCACCAATGCAACAAAGGATAAAATAGTGGCAGTAAGTTATTGTAACTATATTGCTACTCAATTAGAGAATAAATATGCTATACAAAATCAAAGTGATGGAAGTTGGGATGATGTGTGGCAATTAGTATTTTAATTATGAGGGACGGCTGATTCAATTGCTATGAGTTGGCTGTCCTTTCTTTTAAATATATACATAAATAAATTTATGAAGAAAGGAGAGAATAAAATATAAATGAAAAATAGCCCAAGAATGCTTCCTAAACAACAGCAAGATAATATTTCCATTCCAAATGCTAATATGTTATCAGAAGAAGAAACATATGACGTAATAAAATTTGCAAGCAATTTATATGGATATGAAGGTTTTGGTGTATATACTCCATGGCTTTCTAATGAAAATTTAATTAACCTTAACAATAATCCACGTATTCCTGGCAATTTAGATGCTATTATTAAGGCGTTAAAAGATTATAAAAGAGAAGCTGGCAATTTACAAGCTTATAGTGAGTTTATGGAAGTATTCGATATGCTCTATAATCGAACTGTTGAATACTATACTAATCTTCTTTCTTTTGATTTGCAGATTACATGTAAAAACGTAAAAAATCCAAAAGAGGATTATGGTTCTTCCAGATATTTAGAAGATAAAGCAAGAGTATATAAATTTCTTGACAATTTTGATTATAAATCAGAATTTAGGAGGGTTGTAAAACAGGTATTACGTCATGAAACTCATTATGTAAGTTTCAGAAATAATATGAATAAAAATGACCCTAAGTATACATTGCAGACTTTACCTCAAGATAGGTGTTTATTAACAGGATATTTTGAAACTGGCTTGTTATTTGATTTTGATATGATGTATTTCATTGGAACGCCAGGAGTAGATATAGATTGTTATGACCCAATTTTCAAAAAATATTTAAGTGAAGTATGGGCCACAGAAGGATTGATGGATTATATACCTTCTAATCCTTTGGATAGTCGAGATGGTACATTTACTCTTTATCATCAGACTAGCCCTATGGATAATTTCTGGGCTTTTAAGTTCGATATGTCTAATTTTTCCTCTGTTCCTTTTCTTTCTCCATTTTTGAAGAATGTTTTCAATAATACAGAGATTGCTAAGTTACAGAAAAATAAAGATATCGCTTCTGCTTTTGGTTTATTGTATGGTGAAATGCGTATGCAGGAATCGGCTAAATCTGGTGAGGTTCCTGATAGGTTTTCGCTAAAGCCAGAAACATTAGGTAAATTTATGAAATTGGTTTCTACAGGATTAAAAAGTGTTATGACTTCTGATTCTGTAATTAAATCTATAGCTTTACCTTTAGAGGAAGCAGAATTTAAACAGTTTGAAGATAAAAATACAGGAATGGCTATAGATGCCGCTAAAGATACTATGGCTAATGGAGTATCAGCAAGTAGACTTTTATATGCTACAGATAGAATGTCTAATGAGGAACTTATTGCCGCAGTAACAGCAGATTACGAAATTGTAGCTAAACTTTATTCACAATTTAATAATTTCTTAGAGTTCTACGTCAATCAGAAAACAAAACAGTATAAATTTAAGTTTACTTTTGATGGATGTACTCAACCATTTTGGAGAAAACGTAAGCAAGAATCTATAATGAAACTTGCTGATGTTGGATTAGTTCTTAATTCAAGCGCATATGCGGCGGCATTTGGATATAAACCTACAGATTTTGATAGATTATTGGAAGAAGGTCATAATGGAGGAATGTTGGAAAATCTTTCTCAGTTACTTTCTATTCATAATATGTCTAATCCTGGGGGACGTCCACCATCTGATGAACCTTTATCAGATAGTGGTGAGAGAAGCCGCAATCAGTAGATAGGTATAAAATGGTACAAAGCAGTAAAGTGATGTTTAGAGGACTATGTGAAGAAGTATTTAACACTTTGTGTTTCATGTACCTTTTTATACTTGTTGGTAAAAAAGAAAGAGGTGAGAAATTTTATGTTGATGAATGAAGAAACGTCAGAAGCATTAGATATTTTATATGGTGCTTTTTTCGATTTGAACGCTACTTTGGATAGAGTAGCCAGTGTTATGATGAATGGTTTTTCTATGCCAATTGCAGGAGATATTGTACATCATAAATTAAGTCATTTGATGCCTTTGTTTGCAGATATGATATCTGAGATAAAAGATAATTATAATATTTCATCTATTCGTCCTCCCGTACACAAGGATGATAGAAATTATGATAATTTATTAACTATGTTTGAAACTGTATTGAAAGAGTTTTCAGACGTATACGAAATGATTAATAAAGTGGATGATATTGCTATTAAACATAGAGATAGAAATGTTTCTTCTGATTTAGTAAAAGTATTTCAGAAGTTCAACATTGTTATGGGCCAAGTTATAACTTTACGTGATAAAGCGGCTCAGATGCCTACAGATTTTGATAAGTTTGATTTCCATTCTTCTGAATGGGGTATAAAAGGGGTGAAGCTGTAATGGTAATTAGAAAAACACCAGCAGATATTACTTCTTATTGGATTGTAAAAGATACACAAGAAAATTTACTTTTACAGGCAAATGGTTTATTTCCTAAATATATGGATGAACAATTTTCCTATTATACTATTGATGAATATTTCATAATTCTATATTTACAGTTAGTGGATGGATATGGAGTTTGTGGAAAAAGAAGTGAAGATTTGAAAAATATAATGAGAAAGGTGTAGAATCGTGAGTGAAAGAGACAGAGGGTAGTATTGTAAAAAATGGTACAATTCGTAATTTTTCTATAGACCTTATCGAAAATTTCATTGAGGATTCTGACCCTGAGTTTGCATATGGTACTATGGTATTTTTATCCACAAAACCTAACAGTCATGAGTTAGATATCAGTGAAGATGTGTTACGTGAATGCGCTTCAAGTATATTAGGTAAGTGGGTAGTATGTAGGGTGAATCCTTATACAAAAGAAGCAGAAGGTCATTCTCCTTTAGAAGTTATTGTAGGGCAAGTTCCTAAAGACCAGGAAATAAAGTTTAGTTATGATAAAGATGGTTATTTATTAGCAAGTGCTGATTTCATTTTGTCTAAAATTTATGCTGTAGACACTTACAATTTGTTTAAAAATGGTAACTTTAGAAATGTTTCTGTTGAAATGTTGACTAGTGGAACCATAATGGCAGATGGTAGAGAAGATGAAAAAGATGTTTCTCATTTAAGTATTTGTGGAGTTACTATTTTAGGAAAAAGAATTAATGGAAGTTGCCCTAGTGCAAATGCTCAGTTAGTTCAGTTTGAAGAAAAAGTAACAGAATTTTATGAAAACCATCATATTAATGAACTAGAAGCACTGAAAAAGTTTGCCGAAGAAGGGAGAAAAGCAATGGCAGATAAGACATATAGAGTAGATAAATCAAAAGATGCAATGTCTGATACTCCATGGGGAGATGTCAACAAGGAAGAATTAAGAAAAAAGATTATGGAAGCAAGTAATAAAGCTTCTTTAGTCAAAGATGTATATATGGTAGTTGAGGATGGGTGGGAAGATGCCCCATCTGAAAAGCTTAAATATCCTGTTATGCAGTTTAAGGGTGACACTTTAGTGTATAACAAAGGTGGTTTAAGTTCTGCTTTGGGTTATGCAAAGGCAGAAAATGATTCAGCAGTAGTAAGTAAAGTAGAAAAAATCCGTAAGGATTTAGACATTGAAGATGAAAATAATGACAATGATAAAAATAAAAATGGGAAGGAGCGTAAAATGGCAACAGCACAGTTTGAAATTGAAGGGCGTGAAGCCTGGGGCGAAATAATTAAAAAGGTTCAGTCCCATGAAGGAAAAGGCGTTTATGTTGACAGTGTAGAGAAAGACCATATCATTTTTACCAAAGATGATATTCGCTACAGAGTAGACGCAGATGTAAAAGTGGGTAAGGATGATAAGACCGTTGATGCGGAAATTCATTGGGGGACAAAAAAGAAGGATAAGGTTCAGAAAATGTCTAAGAAGTCCAAGTTAGATGATGACGAAGATGACGAGGACGAGGATGATAATGACGAAGATGAAGGCGGAGAGGGACATAGTGACGAGGACGAGGATAAGAAGCATAGGGCTAATCTTCGTAAATGTTCAAAGTTCATCGAGAAACTTTCATCTGATGCCAATGTAGATGCGTCTGCATATATGGAAATGTTAGAGAAGGAAGCTAAAAGAAATAAAGCTTTAGCTGAAAAACTCGCTGAAAAAGACCATATCATTATGGAACACGATAAAGAACTTAAAGAATTAAGAAAGTTCAAAGAAGATAAAGATAAAGAAAGAGTTGAAATGGAAGTTTCTAAGACCATGGAAGAAGTAAAAGAGTTCGTGGACAAAGAATCTTTTGAGACTCTTAAATCAGAAGGAATGGCTTGTAAGATGGAAGCTATTGACGGCTGGAAGAATAAGGCCAGAAGTATAGCTTTTGAAAAGAGTCATGGTAAATCACAGAAGTTTAGTTCTGCTGGTTTATGGAGAATGGGCGCACCTATTACGGAACCACATCGTAAGAGTGGCCTGTGGGAAGATTAATTAAAAAATAAAGGAGAGAAATTATTATGGCTAACACAATTTTAGTTTTAACGAGAGTTGCGGCTGACAATGTAGATGCTTACAATAGGTCAGCTATTGCTACTACTGATGTAATGAATGGAGCATTACTGACTTTGGAGACAGGATTAAGCACTGCCCCTGGAAAACCTTTCGTATTCAACGCTACACCTCTGGCAGATGTAAATGCTCATAAGCAGTATTGGATGGCATGTGCGCCAGAAGTAAATACTTTAACTGACGGCACTCTGATTTACAAAGGCATTAACAATGACCCCAGGAGTTTTACCAATCCTGCTAACATTGAGTTTGATGTATTTGCTGTTCAGATTGGTGATATCGTTCAGTTAAGCGCGCCTTTCTTTGTGGCGAATTTTGACCCAGGAACCGTTAATGATGCAACAGTGGTTGAATACGATGGAGTTAAAAAAGGTATGGTGGCTAAGGTTGACGCTACAAAAAGTTATGAGGGGATTCAGTTCAAGATTATTAAGTCCTTCCCATTTGTTGTAGGTAGCGAAAGCGTTCCTGGCTGGTTGTTAGAGCGTGTAAACTAATACCAAATAAAATAAGGAGAGTGTAAATTTATGAGAGATTTAAGTATTGTAAAATTCGCCGCAGGAGATGAAACAACTCTGAAATTTGTTGACAGAGTTAGAGACTATTATTTCCACTATATGTCAGAGGTGGCAAAAAAAACATTGGGAACATTTGATTCTTCTGTGTCTTTACAGGCAAAAGAGGAAAAGATAAACAAAGATTTTATGTTGGAGGTTCAGAAGTTTGCGAACTTCCAGATTCCAGAAAATCTTGAGCCAGTTCACATTGCAACTAATCCTACTATCGGCTGGGCCGCTTTTGCTATTGCGGACATGATTATTCAGGCTGTTTTACCTGAGACAATTATAAATTCTATTGGAGTTTATACTGATATTCGTAATATTGGCTGGGGCGATTCTGCTCAGTTTGAAATTAAGCCAAGAGCACTTATGACCATTTCTACGGCTGGTCATGGTCAGAGAACCACTTTCAGACAGAAAGAGTTCAGTGCAAACAAGACTCTTTTACCTGTAAACCATAACATCACCGTATATGCATCTTTATATAAGGTGTTAGCTGGTAAGGAAAGTCTGGCAGAGTATATTCGTAAGGCTATCCTGTCTATGGATACAGAAATGACCCGTGATGCTTATAACGCTTTCCATGCTGGCCTTAACGCCGCAGATTATCCTTCTGCCCTGGTTAAAACAGGGTACACCCAGGATGCGCTTTTAAATCTGTGTCAGGTTGTTACTGCTTATAATCAGGGCGATAAAGCGGTTATTGTAGGTACTACTGCCGCTCTGTCTAAGGTTCTTCCTGATGCCGCCGCAGGATACAGAATTGTTACCAATTCAGAAGCTATTGGAATCCAGCTTATTCGTAACTTCTTTGATTACGATATTCTGGTACTTCCACAGGTGGCTACTGCTAATTACCAGGATTACAGCTTACTTCTGGATGATAAGAAGATTTATGTTATTTCTCCATCCACTGATAAGCTGGTTAAGGGCGTTATTGAGGGTGTTACTCTTAACAACAGCAACAACTATTATGACAATGCAAACCTGACCTCCAACTCTACTATCAATAAGAGTTGGGCTTATGAGTTTGTTTCCAATGCTACTGCTGGTCTTTTGAAGCTGTCTTAAGCATAAATAAATAATTGATATTTTAACGCTGGGAGAAGTCACATTCTTCCAGCGTTTTTTAAATAAAAGAAAGAAAGGAATGAAAGGAAATGGCAAAAACAAGTACATCTGCACCAAAAACTGGTACAACTAAAAAGGCTGTATCATCTATTGAATCTACAGAAGTAGAAGTAAATGAAGGAGAAGATAATATGGAAAAGAAAATGGAAGTTTCTAATGATTCAGTTTCAAGAGAAGATTATGAAAAGCTTTTGGCTCAGGTTCAACAGCTTACACAGATGGTAGCTATGAATAATTCTAAAACAGCGGCCCCATCTGAATATGCTTCTCCATTAGAAAAAGAAGTAGTTGTGGTAAGCATGTGTTTAGGCGAACTTAATTTATCTACAGGAAGAAATGGTAAAGGAACTGTTTATAACTTTAAAGAGTTTAATCAGGCTTTAGATATTCCTTTTGGAGATTTAAAGGATATTGTAAGAAATAATGCTCGTTTTGTAGACGAAGGATATTTCTATATTGCCGATGCCGAAGCTGTTAAGAAATTAAGAAAAGCTTATAATTACAAGAAGATTTTAACTCCTGATACTATATCCAGGATTTTTGATTATGATTCCAATACAATTGTATCTATGTATAAAGATGCGCCCAGAGGTCAGCAGGAACTTATTATACAGATGATTCGTGATAAGCGACTGAACGCTGAAAAGGTAGATGCAAATGTTATGATGGAATTAGGTAAACTGACGGGTATTGACTTTTTAGGAATGGAACCTACTGCTTAATAAAAGATAGGAGGTATACTTTTATGGCAACTTCCTTTGATGTGATAAAAGATTCCGCTCTTATTATTATCAGAGATTACAAACTGGATAAATTATATCAAACTAATCAAGAGAAGTTTCAAGAGTATACTGACGGTATCTTGATTAAAGCTATACCAAAATTTATTGATTGTATCCACCCTTTGGATTACAATTTAGCAAATAGAGAATTTATAGGAGATTTAACCATACATGAGCAAAGTATTTTAGCTGACTGGTTTGTATATGTATGGTTAGAAACTCAAATAAACGATGTTACACAATTTCAACTTCATCTTACCAATACAGATTTCAAACATTATGCAGAAGCTAATAATTTACAACAAAAGTCTGAATATTTAGACAGAATAAGAGAAAAAATCAAACAAGATGCTGTAGATTATCAGCTTTTGTATGTGAAAGAGTTTGATTTTTTTAAGGATTTTGTTTATTAATGGATAGAAAAGCTGTTATAAATAAAATATTTAAAACCTTGTATATTTATGAAGATTCTGTAGAGAAGTATTCTAAATATATAGGGAAGTTATTAATTGTTTTATCTGGATTGGAAGATGATGAAATAGACAAAGAAGCAATAACCATGATAAAGGGATTGAAAGCTTTAGGAACGGAAGTTGACCATGATATGGTTAAGTCTACAGTTTTTAAAGTAATCAATATGGTTAAATTAAAATAAAAGGAGGATATAGTTATGGCTTTGAAATATTATTTAAATTACATTGACAATTTAGCTATGTCCCCTAATACAGAATACAGAAGTGGTATGCAAGCATTAGTGGATGCTCAATGGGATAATACCACTACTAAATACACTATTCAAGAAGAAGCAAATATAGGAACTTCTATCTATACTGATATTGAAGTGTATATTAATCATGTAATTAATGAATCCTTTACGGGCCGTAAAAACGGAGATGATTTTAGGAAGCTTATTTTTAAAGAGATTATTCAAAGCGGACAGAAATCATTTAGAAATGCAAGAGGTCATATGTACAAATTTGATAATAACTATTGGATTACTACATTTACAGATAACTACAATGGAGACTCGGTTTCTGTAGTTGTACGTAGATGTAATAATATAGCAAAATATGTAGATAAAGAAACGGGAGATATTATAGAAGTTCCATGTGTATTAGATTATACAGCTACTTCTCCTTCTCCTAAATATAGTGAAGATATAGTTACTCCTGATAACCATGTTGTTCTTATTGTGCAAGGAAACAATAATACAAAATGGTGGAAACAAAATCAAAGGTTTATTTTTAATGGTAGACCTTTTAAAATTACAGGATTTAACAATTATCTTCAAAACAATTATGTAACTCAGGATACTACAATATTATATTTTGATTTATACCTGGATGAAATTCAACCTAGTGATGATATTGAAAATAGTATTGCTAATCGTTATGATTATGTTTATTCTGTAAATATTTTACAGGGTAATTTTAGTGCTAAAAAGGGTGATTCTGGTACATTAACAGCAGAAGTAAGGTTGAATAACGAAGTAGTTAGTCGGCCTATTATTTGGAGTTGTATTCCCCCTACAGGGGCAAATATTGACTCTGATGGGAATTATACCATATTGGCTGAACCAGGAACAGAAGTGGAGTTTAAGGCCAGTATAAGTCAGTACGAACAAGTAACAGGCGTTGTAACCTGTCAAGTGGTAGAATCCTTGCCAGAAATCAAAAAGCTTGTAATCGACCCTGTACTAAGTTCTATACCACAGGAACAGAGTAAAACTTTCAGTGTAAACCTTTATATAGATGGAATAAAACAGACAGATATTGTAAATTATTCTGTTGAAGGAGTGAGTACAAGTTATTATAGTGTAAAAAGAAATAGTAATGATTTTACTGTTTCCGCTCTAAGGGCTTCTACAAATCCTTTAGTTTTTAATTTCTCTGTTGGAGATATAAAAGAAACTTTAGAAATTAAGTTAAAATCGGCATTCTAAGGAGGGACGTTATGTTTAACAATTTTGCAATGTTGCCATCCGTCCCTTATAACATTATAATGACGTTGGCACAAAATAATGAAAATATCTTTAAAATGCTAAAGTATAATACTTATGATTGTTTATCCCAGCCTAATTTAACATTTGAAGAAAAAATGGAAATGATTTATAAAAATCAAGACCAGCAACAAGACTATAGGATTTTTCTTAATCCTTTAGTTGAGAATATGCAATATGATGCTACTACAATTTTAAAATGTTTTCGCTATGATAATTGGCCTAAAAATCATTTGATTGCTGTAGTGGTATATGAGTTTGACATTCTTTTTGGTGATAAGATAGCCATGGTAGAATACAATGGAATCCCTTGTAATAGAGCAGACGTTATGGAAATGGAAATAATGAAAACTCTTAATGGGGCTGATATTGGTGGTATTGGACAATTTCAGTTTAATGCTGATTTATCTCAGTATTGTCGTTCAAGAATGGCTTTAAATAACACAAGAAATTATAACGGATGTACTATTTTTATGGCAGTACAAATTGGTTCTATAGCTGAAAGTGGGTGTTTTAATGTTTGATATAACGCCTTATCAAAATTATATTGAAATTGATTCACCCATTCCCTATATAACCAGAAAAAAAGAAACTGTAATGTTATATCCTGTTTTAACAAAAGACGCTAATAAATTTGTTCCTTCTTATGATATTTTAAGAATAGATAAGAATAAAATTGGTGATGTTAATATTATCCAAAGTTCTTATTTACAGTTTTTATTACAAGTTGTTTTGTATGATGATTTGTTTGGGGGAGCAGATGGGGTTAAAGCACCTCATACAATTTTTTATTGGAAATTTATACGAATTTTGGAACTATGTTTTCAATTAGATAATATAAGTGAACAATTCTTAATAAAAATAAATGACAAAGGAAAATTTGTTTTGTTCATTAAAGATATCTTGATAGATTATAAAGATTTTAATAATATAATTCAGTTAATTATGTATCAAAATGTTTATGGCTATGAAGATGATACTGACATGAATCCAGATATTAAAGAAGCCATAGATGAATATTATGCTTTGGTAAATAAGGGTAAAGAAACGGTTACTCTTGAGCGTAAAATTTCTATTGTTACGGCTCATACTGGTATATTAAAAAAAGAATTGTTACTTATGACTTATTATAGTTTTATGTCCTTATTTGAAGCAGTAGTCGATGAAATAGATTATGTGGTAAATAAGAATATTGAAGCTAATGGAGGTAAATTTAAACAACCTATAGAACATTTTGTATATAGAGATAAAAAGAGTAAATATTCTAATGCTTTTGGAAAGAAAGAGAGTTTAGAAAAAGGATTCAAAAAAATATAATTTTTTAAATAAGAAAGGGGCAAAATAAATGGCTGATATTTATTTGGCTGGTGTAGCCACAGTTGATTTGTACGATGGACGGGAATTATTCTCCACAGCAAAAACTCTGGTAGATTCTTCGATTTCTTTAAACGTATCTTTGGAGGAAATTCGTGCAGGACAGGGCGCAAAGCTGTACGGTAAGTATGCACATTCCTCTGTAATGGACCTTAACCTTACAGACGCTATGTTCCGTTTGGAATATATTGCTAAGAATGTAGGTAGTGAAATTTCTATTGGAGGTACGGCAATTTTTAATGAGCAGGTTACAGTTTCTACTGCTGGAAGTATTGATGTAACCAATACTCCTGTCTCATTTGGAAGCTATGGAGCGGTAGTTTGGTATAAGAAACCTTCGGAATCTTCTTGGACTTCTGCTATACCAAATGGTAAAACTGTTAGTATCACTGGTGCAACAGTAGGAGAAATTTATTGTGTTAAGTATGCAAATACTTTTGATTCTATGCGAGTATTAACAATAAATGCTAACTTTATTCCTGCGACTGTTCATGCGGTTATGACTGCTTCACTTTTCCAGGGTAACAGTAATAATCCTAATGATGCCAATACGACAAAGATTGGTGAGGTTCAGATTGATATTCCACGTCTTATGCTTTCTGGTGCGCAGGATATCACTATGAATATGACAGGTGCGGCTCAAACACCTCTTACTGGTTCAGCATTGGCTACCAGTGAAACAGAAGGGTGTGAAGGGGATGCTATTTACGGTACTATTAAAGAAATTATTAATGGTGCCAATTGGGTTAATGACGCATATGCTTTAGCTATTACTCAGCCTGATATAGAACTTACTGTTGGAGAAAAGGAAACTATTAGTGCTTATGCATTAATTAGAAATGCTTCTCCTAAAAAAGTAAATCCAACTCAGTTGACATTTACAAGCTCTGCTATTGCTACTGCCACTGTAGAGAACACAGGCGAAGTAAAAGGTGTAGCGACTGGTACTACTACGATAAACGTAGCTTTAACCGCTAATCCTACAATACAAGGTTTTGCTAATGTAACTGTGGCATAATGTCTTTTACGAGTTTGTAACCATAGAAATGGGAATGAGAGATACCTCTTGTTCCCATTTGTACATAATTTAGAAAGAGGTGTAAAAGTATGTGTCCAGATTCATATAAAGATAAAGTAGGAAACAGAGAAATGATTAAATGTCGTAAACAAGGAGGAAATATATGTCCTTTTGTTTATTGGTGTGAGAAAATTCAGGATTGGAAACCTTTAAGAGATACTCAGGAAACTTGTATGATTAGAACTAGGGTGGAAAAACCAGATAATGCCAGCATAGTTAGATTTGAAAAGAAAGGCCAGCTATATATAGAATATGATAACGGAGTAATTGTATTAGATAATCCTTTTAATTTTGTGCCTAAATATGTTACTTTAATTAAAGGCAAAAATGGAACTTTTTACATTAATAAGAAAAAAGGATATCAGTAATAATTATTATATTAAAGGTCCGAAAGTCTTTATAAAATAAAAAAAGAGTTATATAACATAAAAAATATAACTCTTTTTATTAACATTATAACAAATAGATGATATAATAACCTTATAAAAATATAAGGAGGTTTATTATGAAACTTGGATTTAATGATTTGATTGAAGCGTATAATGAATTCAAATTTATTCAAAGTACTTATAAAGGAGAAAAAACAGACTGGTACGAAGTTCATTTAAAACTTTACAATCTTATGAAAAGTTTAAACGAAGATGTACGTCAGAGCGGTAATTATAGCTTTAATCTTTTTGTTAAGAGAAATTTATTATCCGCAATAGAAGAAGAGTATACCAGAGTAGGTAAAATTATTGATGAAAAAGAAAGAAAAGAAATGGAAAAATCTAATAAAAATACAAGATATTGCCCTAAATGCGGAAAACCTTTATTTTTTCGTCAAATAATGTTTGAAGGAAGCATACATTATCATTCTGAATGTAAAGGATGCCATTACAGACCTAAAAGCCTTCCAGGAAAAACGATACAGGAATCTTTAGAATTGTTAGATAATTGGCTTAATAAATAAATTAAGCTACATAAATAAGGAGATATTTTTATGAGATATAAACAAAATGTTTGTCGTGGAGATGTTTTTTATGCAGATTTAAACCCAGTGATAGGAAGTGAACAAGGAGGGATTCGTCCTGTATTGATATTACAAAATAATATAGGAAATAGATTCAGTCCTACAATTATAGTTGTTCCTTTGACAACTAAGCCCAAAAAGTGTTTACCCATGCATCATGTTATAACTAAAGGCAATTACGAGTTTCTTTTGGCTGATAGTATAGCATTAGTAGAGCAGATAAGAAGTATTGATAGAAGCCGATTTAAGGAATGGATTGGTTCATTATCAGGCTGGGATGTTGAACAAATTTATAGAAAGGCTATTATCAATTTGGCTAGAGACTAATTTTTTATAAAGAGAGGGGAGGTAGCTTTTTGGTGGATGAAGCGGCAGTGCAGGAAATTAAAGTAGACTTAAAAGCCGCAAATGAAAAAATAAACGAACATGAAATTAAATTGGTTCGTTTGGAGGAATCGCACAAATACATTACACAAATGGCAGAAGATGTTATAGGGGTGACAAAAGAATTAAATAACACTATGCAGAATGTTCAGCTTGCCATGATAGGTATACAAGGAAATATGGAAAATTTAACAACAGATATGGGAGATATTAAAGACCGCATGAATAAGTTTGAAGATGATAGTAATATCAATATTCTTTCTGCAATTAAAAAGAATTGGAAAACAATAATTCTTGCGTTAGCTTTTGTAGGTTATGTTATGTTGAGTAAATATGGAATCCATATTTAATTCATAGAAACTTAAAATTTAATTTTAAAGAATGAAAGGAAGGGTTGATATGCCAGATTTTGGAATTGTTTCTATTCCTGCAATTGTAGTGATTGCTTATCTTGCAGGAAGCATTGTAAAGAATTGCACCAAACTTGATAACAACAAAATCTTACCTATTGTGGGTATTGTGGGAGGTATTTGTGGAGCATTGGCGTTTAGGATAATGCCAGAGTTCCCAGCGCAGGATATCATGACCGCAGTGGCTATTGGTATTGTTTCGGGAATGGCTTCCACATGGGTAGACCAGACGGTAAAGAAGGTTACAACCAAGTAACAAAAAGTAGAAGCCGTTTAAAGACTTGTTGTTGACAACTTATAATTGAAGGGGAGAGCGAAGGGTTTACTCTTTTGTACTCTCCCATACATATTAACATATTTAAAGAAAGGAAATGAATGCTATGAAAAAAATAGAAGTTAAACCAGTTTATATTGAGGAATTTGATGTACATGTTTCTCCCTATTTATTGCCAGCAGAAATAGAATTAATTGCTAAAAAGATGATGGGAGGTAAGAATTATGCCGAAGAAATTTATATCCGTGATATTCTTATCATTAAATTGCTTACAGATATAACGGATGAAGAAGCTAAAGATTATGATTATCTGGTGCAGAGCGGTGTAATGGATAAGATATTAGCCAATGTTAAGAATTTGTATTTGATTCAGTGTTATATCAGTTATGCACGTAGTACTTCTTTGGCAGTTATTAAGTTTCTTGATACTTTATCTAAGAATTTGGATAAGTATGGTAAGAAACTTCCTTCAAGTAAAGAATTACAGGAAATGATGAAAGAAATTAAAAACATTGAAATTCCAAGCGTTAAGAATTAGGAGAAAAATATGCCAATAGCTAAAAATGCGGCGGAATTTTATGGAATATTCAATGAGCCAGTTCATAATGCGGTTGAATATGTAATGAGTAAAATATTAACCAATTATAAACATCTTATTAATCAGATTGTTTATGGAAGAAGTCCAGAAGAATATGAAAGAACTTATGAATTTCTGGAATCATGGGAAGCCAAGTCTAAAAAAACAAGACAAGGTGCTGTAGGGGAAATGAGTCAAGATGTATCTTTTATGAGTTATAACCCAGAAGCTTTTCAGCATGGAAGTTTATATACTTCTTATGGAGATGTAAGAGATGAATTGGCAGGAATTATTTATCAGGGATTAGGTGGAAATCTATTTGGAGATGGATGGTGGACTAATCCCCGTGACCCCTGGACACCATTAATTCAGCAATTAAATGAAGGGAAGAAACTAAGAGAGTGGTTTATTGAAGGAATGGAAAAACAAGGAATACAATGCCGTTCTGTTGGAGTAGGCCATAACATTAGTTCATTTTGGTAGAAAGTTATGAAAAATACAATATTAGGTTTAGATATGAGTACCCTTTCGTCAGGGTACTCTGTTTTTAATTGTAAGAAAAAGTTAGTTGATTATGGAGTTTGGAAACAAGATAAAAAAGTTTTATGGAGAGACAGATGTATAAATATGGGGAATGAACTATCTAAATTAATAGATGTTTGTTCCCCTTCTTTGATTTATTGCGAAGATACTATTCTCAATGGAGAATTAGGTGGTAATGTTCAGACGATTAAAATGCTTTCTGTTTTACAGGGGATTGTATTAGGAGTTTCTAATGTTCATGGAGTAGAAATAGAATTTCTTATGCCGTCTGCATGGCGTAGGGATTTAGGAGTATACGATGGAACGAGAGAAGGAACTAAACGTCCTATGATGAAATATAAAACAATTCAAGTAGTAAATCAAATTTATGGACTTGATTTATTTTATAATTTAAATATACCTAAGTCTGTAAAGAATCAAGATGATATAGGAGATGCTATTGGTATAGTACATTCTCAATTATTTCCAGTTGAAAACATAACAAAACAGAAAGGAATGGGACGAAAAGCCAAAACAAAATAAAAGGAGTGAGTTATTGTGGCTTTAAATAGTAGTAATTTTCAGATTTTAGTTGCGGCAACATTGGATGCCGCTAATATACAAAAACAGTTAAACGCAATATCCAAAAAATATGGAACGATGAAGATTAATTTAGATGTAGACAATACATCTTTAAATAATGCCACTAACTCATTAAATAATTATCAGCAAGGTTTAAAACAAACTAGTGAAGCGGCACAAAATACATCTCAAAGCATTGGAGACATTATAGGTAAAGTAACCAAATTTGGGGGGGCTACTTTAATTATAAATAAATTTCGACAAGCAATTGTTGATGGATATGGTGCAGTAAAAGAACTTGATGCTTCTGTAACAGAATATAGAAAAGTATCAGAACTTACAGATTCTCAAATGGGAGGTTTCATTGATACCGCCAGAGAATTAGGTTTAACAGTGGCAAGAACAGCAGATGAAATGGTAGAAGCGGCTACAGAATTTAAAAAGATGGGTAATGATGATTCCACATCTTTACAGTTAGGTAGATTAGCTACTATGTTTCAGAATATTGCTGATGAAGCAATAAGTGCTGGTGATAGTGCTAGTTTTATTAACTCTCAGATGAAAGCATTTAATTTTACAGCTAATGAAGCTATTCATGTTTTGGATGCTGTTAATGAGGTAGCTAATAATTTTGCTGTTTCTTCTGGTGATATTTCTACAGCTTTACCCAAAGTTGCTAGTACAATGGCATTAGCTGGAAATAGTTTTGAGGAAACTATAGGATTACTTACGGCTGGTGCTGAAATAATTCCTAATCAGGCTTCCAGAATTGCTAGAGGTTTACGTTCTATCACTTTGAATCTTCAAGGTTTAAATGAGGATGGAGAGCAAGTTGCTGGAATGGCGGCTTCTATGCAGGAAGAATTTGATAAGTTAGGTATTTCTTTGCTGGACAATCAGGGACAGATTAAAAGTACTTATCAGATTTTTAGCGAATTAGCAGAAATTTTCCCAAAATTAGATAAAAATACACAAACGTATTATACTAGTTTGATTGGCGGTAAAACTCAGGTAGACGTAGTAACAGCCATACTTAAAAACTTTGAAACTGCACTTAACGCTACAGATACAGCTATAAATTCTGTTGGTTCTGCCATGATAGAAAATGAGAAATATCTTGATTCTATTCAAGGTAAATTATCTGCTTTAAATTCTGAATTTGAGAAATTCTGGACAGAAGGAATCAGTTCAGATATGGTAAAACAGATAGTTGAATTTGGAACAGGTGTTCTTAAATTAGTAAATGCTTTAGGTGGATTACCTACTATTCTTACAGCCGTAGTAGGAATTATAGCTACTTTAAAAGGCTATAACATAATAACTTCTTTAGGTAAAATGGGAAGTTCGTTAGCTAATGTTATAGGTTTAGTAGTTAGTTTAAGGAAAGATGGTTTTTCTTTAATTGAAATATTTACTGGCTTATCTTCTAGTGCTACATTAGCAAGTGTGGCTATTGGTGGAGTTGCGGCGGCCTTAACTATAGGTGTTGCGGCCTATTCTTATTATACTCAAGCACAAGCCAAAGCAAGAGAAGAAGCTTTAAAAGCCGCAGAAGATTTCGGCACAGAAGCCACTTCTTTAGCAGATTTACAGAAAAAGTATAATGAAATATGGACTTCTCAAGATGATGAAGAAACAAAAGCTACTAAATTAGCAGAAGTTAGAAAAACTTTAACTGACCAGTATGGGCTTGAAAAAGAACAATTGGATAAGTTAAATGAAAGTCGTGAAGCTGGAAATGCTTTATTAAACGAAGAAGCTTTTTCAAAAGCCGCAGAAGCTTATGCAAAAAGTGTAGACGAAATACAGAAAGCACAAGAATATCTCCTTAATAATTCTATGCTTAATTATGGTGTAGATATAGGAAATAATTTAAGTGATGAAGTATTTGCTAAATTAGATAAAGCTTTTAAAGATGTATCTGAAAAAGCGCAAGGAATGATTGTAAATCTTAAAGGTACACCAGAAGAATTAGAAAAAGCTTTAGTAGAAGCTATCAATTATATGTCAGCTTTAGAGAATCCCACTCAAAATGAAATAAATTTATTAAATCGTTTTAAGAGTGATTTAAGAAGTTTATCGAAAGAAATTGATAGTTCTAATGAAGTTATAAGTAGAACACAGCAAGCTTATCTGCTTAATAACGATGCAGTTCAAACTTTCCTTAATTCCAGTTATCAAACAAAGGAAGAAATGGAAGCGGCAAAACAAGTAGTGTTAGATAGTTTAACACCTCTTGATTCTTACCGTAAAGGTTTTGAAAATATTGTTAGTAGTGCGTTCCCAGAATGGAGCGAAAGTTCTAAAGAAAATGCAGAAGATTTAAGAGTTGAAATGAACAATGGTTCTGATGCCGCCGAGGAATATGCTAAAAAGATAAAAGAATTAGCAGGAAGTTTAAGTGAATGTCAAACTGCCTATGATACACTTACAGAGGTAGCAAAGGAATACAATGAAACTGGTAACTTAAATGTTGAAACTTTATCGAAATTATTAAAGCTTAATCCAGAGTTTTACCAAGCTTTATCTATGCAAGAGGGAAAGCTGGTTGTCAATACTGAACTTCTTAACCAGATGGCTCAGGAGTACGCTACAAATGCGTACAGCGCAGTAACAGCGGCCCAAGGGGTTGATACCTTATCTACTTCGTTGGATGGAACTGCAACGGCAGGAATTGACACTACTCAGCGAATAACCGAAGCCGGGAACGCCGCTATAGAAGCAGGACAGAAAGCTTTAGAAGGTGCAAAAGGATTTAGGTCACTTATAGGAAGTATGGGGACATTTGTCAGTACTTTAAAAAGTGGTTTAACTGGTGATAATGGAGATGGAACAAAAGAGTATGGTCATGCTTTTGATGCTCAAGTTCAAGCTTATCAAAAGAAACAGCAAGATGATTTATTAGCCCATTTATTTGATGGGATTTCAATTGATACTAGTGGTGGAAAGAAAAAGGGTGGTGGCAAATCTGGTAAGGATAGTGCAGAGAAAGCCGCCAAAGAAGCCGCAAAAGCTTACAAAGAAGAATTTGAAAAACGTATCAGCGAAATTAAATTTAAGTTTGATATGGGAGATGTTACTGAACTAGGATATTGGAAAGAAGTAGATAAAATAGTTCAGGAATTTTATGCTAATAATGAAGCTTATGCAGAAGAATATAGAGATTGGACAGCTAAGATACAAAAAGGAATGGTATCTGGAACTAAAGCAAACTTTGAATTAGAAAGGGATGCTTTAGACCATAAGTTAGCTATGGATTTGATTTCTCAAGAAACTTATTATAGAGAACTTGAGAAATTAAGACAAAAGTATTATGCACAGGATGCTATTTATGCGGCACAAAGTGAAGATATCGAAGAAGAAATATATGCTTTTAAGAAAAAGAAATTAAAAGATTTAGCAGAAGAACGTAAGAGACAGCGTAAAAAAGAATGGGATGAAGAAACAGATTGGTTAAATGAGCAGAAGTCACGTTATGAAACTGCTTTTAATTATATTGATTCTTTAGCCCAGAAAGAAATTGATGCTCTTGAAGAACAAAAGAAAGCTATTGAAGATAAATACAATGCAGAGATAGATAAAATCAATGAAGCGCAAGATGCTTTAAATGATGAAATTGAATTGCAGGAAAAGTTAGAAGCTTTAGCCAAAGCTCAGAACACAAAGATTAGAGTTTATCGTGAAGGTGTAGGTTTTGTTTATGAAAATGACCAGTCTGCCGTAGATGAAGCCAAAGCCGCTCTTACACAGTATCAGAAAGAACAGGATACTAAGAAAGAGATTAAACGATTAGAAGATATTAGAGATGCTACAATCGAAAGTGTAGAGGAACAGATTGAGTATTGGGAAAAGTATAGGGATGAATGGAAAGACATGGTTAATTCCTATACAGAACAACAGAACAAACTTATTGCTGAACAGGTTTTAGGTATTTCACTTGAAGGTGAAAACTGGGAAAAACGTTTAGGAAATTTACAAGATTACGTAGATAGATATAACAGCATTCTTTCTCAATTGAAACATAGAGGAAGTTATGATGATGATGATTATGACGATGATGATGATTATGATTATGGTACAGGAGGCAGTGGTGGTTCTGCTGGCGGTGGTGGAACTATTGGCCCTGGTGACCATGCTGGTAGTGGTGGACATTGGGATTCTAGTGATTCTTCTCATGGCCCTGGTGCTGCCGCTAATGGCACTACAACTGGTCATGGACTTACAATGGTAGGAGAAAAAGGTAGAGAATTAAGAGTTTTAGGTAGTGGTGTAAATGAAGCTGATGGTATTGTTCCTAATCATTTGACTGAGAATCTTATGAAATTAGGACAATATTCACCTAGAGAATGGATTAATGCTCTTACACATAATCCTGGTAATCAAGAGTGTTCAACGCAATATTCTTATGCGTTTGATAGTTTAGTACTACCTAATGTAACCAATGCAAATAGCTTTATTAGTGAGTTGAAAAATATTAAAAATCAGGCAATTCAGATGGGAGGAAGGAGGTTTTAACCTCCCCTCTCTACATAAAAAAGGAGTGAGATATTATGACAGGAAATTTTGATATAAATAAAGAATTATTGGATGCAATGAGAATTATCGCAAGACAAGAAATAGAAAAATGTAATAGAGATATTACAAAAACTGCTAGAGTAATAGCGGTAAATACTGATAAAACAGTTAAAATAGAAATGGATGGAAAACAATATGATAATATTCCTAATTATAATGGGACTACTTTAAAAACTAATGATATTGTAAAAGTAACTTATCCTCAAGGACAGACAAGTAATATGTATATATCTGGGGGGGGCGTTTAAAAATATTGGGTATAACTGATTATGGAATTTTGGAATTAAAATCAGAAAATTCAAATCCTAGTAGTATAGAAGGTTCGCAAATTTCATTTCATGGAATGGGTGGAGATACAGGAAAAGGTCAAGATTATTTGTGTTTAGATGCTAATAATGGAGATATGAGAATATTTGGTAATTTTGGAGGGGGAGATATTGTAAAAGTGTATGCTTTTACAAAAGATGGGTTATATTTTGATGGCAAGAAAATAGGGCCTTAATATAAAGGGGTGAAAAAATAAATGGTAACAAAACCAATACTTAACGCTATGATAGCGTTTGATGCTACCAATCCAGCAACGTTTACATTTTATTCTGTTGGTGGCAATCAGGTAGTAAAGAATCAGCTTACTATACGAAATAACTCTACAAATCAGATAATTTATCAAAATTCAGTAGAAACATTTAAGTTTGAGCATACTGTTCCTGGTGGGACTTTAACTAATGGAACATATTATAATGCTTCTATTATCACTTATGATGCTACAGGAGAAGCAAGTACTCCTAGTGAGCCTATACAGTTTTGGTGTTATAGCGCACCTACTTTAACTTTTACTAATATTCCTCCTACATTGATTATAAATGCTTCAAGTTTTTTATTTGAGTTTACTTATAATCAGGCACAAGGAGAATTGTTAAATTACTATTCTGTTATTTTATATAACTCAAATCATAGTGAAATAAATAACAGTGGAGAAATTTATCCTGGGGCCGGGACACCTCCGTTATCATTATCTTATTTATTAACAGGTTTTGATGATAGAACTTCTTATTATATAGAGGTAAAGGGGTATACAGTCAATGGAACTTTAGTTACTACAGGACAGACTTTGTTTACAGTAACTTATTCTAGTCCTTCTGTTTTTGGTATTTTAGGATTGACAAATGACTGTAAAGAAGGATATATTACAGGAGAATCTATTATTTCTATTATTGAAGGTGAAAGTAATCCTTCTCCACCTATATTTATCGACAATGCTACAGGTCAAGAAATTGACTTAAGAGGTGAGGGGCATTGGGTAAGATGGGTGAGCGGATTCCAGGCAAATGGAGATTTCACTGCACAATGGTGGATGCGTGACATGAATCCTGATACAGAAATCAGTTATTTTTACAATAATATAGGACAAAAAATAACCTTTACTTATAGACATGGTTATTATAGAAATGAAACTACTTTAAAAGCTTATGTAGAGTTATGGTGTACCAACAATGCTATAACAGGAGATATTTACTTTAGATATAGTAATTATATTCCCCTTCCTACTGATACTGATTATTTAACTTTATGGGTAAGAAGGATTGGAAATATATACGATATTATGTTGGTTAATTTAGGGCCAGTAATCCCCGTAGCCAAAGTTATAGGAGGTGGAGAGAATGTTTAGTTTCGTAGGTTACAACTTCGTACAAGATAGTAACGCCCTCGACCCATCACCTAGTAGTGTAAATAACATAACTAGCATTAAGTTACAGAATGGTATTTACGATTATTTTCATTTGACCAATAATGTAACAGCCGAATATTCTCCTATTGAGCCTTTAGAATGGGCTTATTTGGATATTATCAATGCTAATTTTAATGGTAATATCAATGGTGGTAACGTTGAGTTCTTATTGGATTATTTGACAGCTATCAAAGTAAAGAGAAGAATAAAAGGAACTTTCAACTGGGTAACTTTGAAAACAGTTCCAGTTAAAACATTTGATGATTTAAACTTCGTGTTTAGGGATTATCTTAACGGAAATTTTGTGGATTATGAGTATGCTTTGGTTCCAATTCTAAATGGGGGCGAAGGAGATTATATAACCAATAGTATTACCAGCCAATTTGCAGGAGTGTTCTTATGTGATAAGGATACTATATACAAATATTATGCTGGTGTTTCTTATGGTAGTGCAAAACGTGTGAAAAAAGTTGGTGTATTTGAAGTTTTTGGTAGTCAGTATCCTATTGTAGTTTCAAATGCTTTAACCAATTATCATTCTGGAAGTATAAGTGGTACTATTCTTCCTAAAGATTATGATGAAACTAGAGCTTTGGATAGAATGGCAATCGTACAACAGGGTAAAGAATTAATTGATTTTATTACTAATAATAAAGCAAAAATTCTAAAAGACTGGAATGGAAATATCTTTTTAATTATGCCAGTTGGTGAACCTACAACCACTTATAATAATAATTGGGGTATGGGTAAAATTGATGTAAACTTTGAGTATGTAGAGGTAGGAGATGCCAATTCAGAAAGTGATTTAATGTCACTGGGATTGATTGAACCATCGGTTGATACTTCTACAATTAATAAATAAAGAAAGGAGTAGATTAATATGGCTTTAATAGTAAATCAAGATTTATATACAGTTACTAAGCAAAGAGTTAAAAATCGTCAGATAAAAATTAATCTACTCAATTATTCTTATCAGATTGTAGACGAAATAACAGGTAATGTTGTAAGTGGAACCATTAATGTTGATGCTAATAATGACCAGCGAAGGTCTTGCAACATTACCTTAGTTGTAGATGATAGGAATGAATTTGAGATTAAGAGTGGTGGAAAAATTTGGTTAGATAAGTACATTCAGATTTTTGTTTCTGAGTTTAATTTCTTAACACAGGAATGGCAGTGGGTTAATTTGGGTATTTATATTATTAATACTCCCACATGGGCTTATGATGCTTCTACAAATGCTTTATCTTTTGAAGGTTTAGACTTAATGGCTAAATTAACAGGTGTAAGAAATGGATATATTAGTGATATGCCTACACTTATTCCCCAGGGAAGTAATGTACGTAATGCTATTATTGAAATTTTGAAATTGGCAGGAGTAGAAAAGTATATTGTAGAAGAATTACCTTATACTTTACCTTATGATATACAGGTAGATATAGGAGATACAGTCTATAATTTATTGGCTCAATTAAGAGATGTTGATGCTACAAAGGAAATCTTCTTTGATGTAAATGGAGTATTTAAATATCAAAGCATTCCTAGTGGTCATGATGAAGCGTCCCTTATAGATGATGATGTATGGAACATAGTTACATTGACAGAATCTATTGTTACAGATTTTGAATCAGTAAAAAATGTAATAAGAGTATTTGGAAAATCTCTTGACCCAACATATTTTCCTTCGGCAACAACAGTTACAAACAATATAATTAATCTGACAATTGCAGATTATCCTACTAATATTACTGCTGATACAAGTTTCACTGTAGGTTGGGTAAATCCTATAACTATGGGTGGAAATCCTTTTATAAAAGTAAATTCTAATACTGCTTTACCTCTTGTTAATGAAGATGGAAAGCCAGCGGCATTAGATAGAGCCAATCAATACTATGTTGCCAGATATCAAAATCAGAAATTTATATTTTTGGGATATCAGCAAATATATGGAGAAGCTAAAGATGAAAACCCAGAAAGTCCTTTCTATATAGGAAGTACAATAGGAGAAATTGCTATTCCTTTACAGGGTGGAGAATATGATAATATTTATACAAATGAATTAGCACGTCAAAGAGCAAAATATGAATTGTTTTTGCGAACAAGAATGAATGATGGAGTTAATTTAACATGTGTTCCTATTTGGTGGCTAGATGTAAATATAGTTGTTTCGTATACAGTAAAGGATACTAATACGCCAAAACAATATATTATTAAAAGCTTTTCAGCGGATTTACAAGAGACTGGTGTTCAGAATATCAGTATGATATCTTATTATCCGCAATATGAATCTTTTTAAGGAGGTAAGAAATGAGTGTATTATATCCTCAACTTTCTAATACAACGTTTCCAAATACTATTCAAACTTTTATAACTTTTTTAAATATTACTCCTACTGATGCTTCTTTAATTCAGAAATATCAGCTTGCAGTACAGTCGGGTAATATGGAAGAGGCAGAAAGTATATTTGGACAAATACAGAATGGTAATCAGAAAATTATTGATGCTACTAAATTAAATACTTTGGTAGACACTACAGTTGCATTGGAAAACTTTTTTAAAACAGATGTATTTCCTTACATTGATGTTAAGCAGAATGAATGGCAGAATATTATCAATCTGTTTAATTATAAAGGAGTTTACAGCCCTGTTACTACCTATGTTAAGAATAATTTTGTAACTTATACTTATAATGGTGTAGAATATGTATATATTGCTACTAATAATCCTCCTGTTGGAGCTGACCCAACAAATACAGCTTATTGGAGAAATCTTTCTATTCGTGGAGAAAAAGGTGATTCTGGTGTAGGAATGTCATTTCTTTATGCATGGGATTCTACAGTTCATTATTCAGAACAAAACGTAGTAACTTATGGAAATTATGTATGGGGAGCGATTAAGGAAAACCAAAATCAGGCTCCTTTTGAGGGTTCGGAGTATTGGTCTAACATAGGTACGATTAGGCCCCGTGTAATCCCTGTTACCAGTTCTTACCCGGCTTTGCAGGAGACAGGAGATTTATGGTTTAGAGTTTTATCAGATGGGGGGGGGTATATAAAAGATGGAGAATCTATCTGATTTTAGTGGCACAAGTTTTGACATTATTAAATGGCAGGACTTAGCTTTAAAAAACGAAAATTTAAGACAACAGTTTATGCAGTATTTTAGAGAAGGATATTATTCTCAGGCATTGGCTCTTATTACAGATAATGCTGATATTGATTCAGAAACAGTAAGACCAGAAGTGTTTAATATGATAAATACTTCTTTAACTTATTTACAGAATCTTTATTATAATTCTGTAGAGGTTGTATTATCAGAAGATGAACAGCAGTTTCAGCTTATGATAAATAATTTTATTAACAAAAAGGAATTTAGTGCAACAGCCACATATGTTCCTTATAACTTTGTAGTATATAATCAAGAAATATACATGTGTTTAAAGGCAACTACGGCAGGTATTCTTCCTACTAATACAGATTATTGGCTTCTGATTGGATTAAAGGGAGAAATAGGGGCTACAGCTATTGATACCACATTAAAATATAAATGGGATTACAAAATTACTTATTCTGTAAAAGATGTAGTCACTTATGATAATATTTTATATGTAGCTAAGACAAGAAATAATAATTCCCAACCTGACATTAACCCAGAAGATTGGGAAGTATTTATGACTATTCCTAGAGCTAAGATTATTGTATCTGCAACAGAACCTAATCCAGATGCTTTAGTTGAAGGAGGTCAATGGTGGAAAATTGATGAAATATATTCTAATAAAACTATAGTGGTAAATGATGAAAATAATGTATCATTAAAAGTGGATGATAGTGAAACTGCATTAGTGAAATCTGTAGAAGTATATGGAAATACTGAACAGATAGTTACTACGGGAGCACAATTAATTCCTTTTCCCTATGATACTAGAAATAGTATACAATCTTTGGGAATTACTTTTACTGTAGACGGATTAGGAAGAATTTCTGTAAATGGAACTGTTACACAGAATTTTCCAAGTTATACTTTAAATGCCGATTTTCAATTACCAAAAGGAGTTTATAGTAAAACTGTAGCTACAGATGGTTTAGGTTTTATGATTTCAAGATATATTAGAGAAACAGGAGTATATGATTCTAAAGTAGTTAAAGATGAAGATGCTACTTTTGATACCACAGATTGGGATTATACTACTTATACTTATAGAGTAATATTTCAAGCTCCGGGGCCAGGAACAGTTTATAATATATCTAATTTTTCTCCAATGATTAATGCTGGAACCACGCTTCTTCCATTTGAGCCATGGAGTAATCAATTACCTTCTCCACGTCCAGATTTTCCTCAATTAATTAAAGGAGTAGGTTATTCTCCCAATTTACTAAATTTTGATGAATGGTATAATACTATTATTTTAGAAAATTCTAAAGCAGTAAAAGGAATAGTAAGAGGAACGGCAATATGGAATCTTTCTCTTAATTATATAACTTTAACAGCTACAGATAATGATTGTTACACAACTTTTAATGCTATTGAGGCTGAAAATATTTATAAAATTCCAGTAAAACCAAATAAAAAATATAGTCTTACATGGAATGCGATAGGAGATATAGGAAAAGTATATCTGTTTCGTAATGGTTCTAATTCTTCTTTTGTTTCTATAGACAATACTACAGGAATATTAAGAATAACTACAAATGCAGATACTACTTTTGTTACTTTTAGATTAGGAGTGAATAATACAGGAGAATCTTGTACTTATACTAATTTAATGTTTATGGAAGATGATAATTTTACTACAAAATATATAGATTATGCAGATAAAGAAAAAGGTGTATTAAATATAGATACAACAGGATTAAATTTATTTGATGCTAGTAAGCTTCCTAGTAAAACAATAGATGGAGTATCATTAACTAATAATAATGATGGAAGTTTTACTATAACAGGAAGTAATACTCTTACTCATGATTTTTTTTATACTTATACTTATAGTAGAGAAGATTCATTAAAAATTATAGAATATATTGAAAAGAATTTAGGGAATTATTCAATGACATCATCGAATGTAAAACCTTATTTTCTTTGGAAAATTTATAAAAGTTTTAATTTTATTGAAATTAATACAGCTTATAGAAACACAAAACTAATTACACAAGAAATAATAAACGGATTTAAAGCTGATGAAAATTTAAAAGTGGTTATTGGTTTTTATTTACAAAAGGGCTCTACTACTGTTCCTGGAATTATAAAGCCTATGTTTTGGAAAAATGATAACCCACCAATATCTACAGACTGGGTTCCATTTTCTGGTATTCCTACTTCTGCAAAAGTTATGTTGCCTTCCCCTCTTTATAAGATAGGTGATTATGCAAGAGATTATTTTCATTATAATAATGGACAATGGGAAGTAGTTCATAATATAAAAAAAGTTGTATTGGATGGAAGTATTGAATATTCCACATATAATATAATGACAAATTCTAAAGAAATAAGACCTGTTGGAAGTGAATATTATTCTATGATAATTCCGTCACAAATACAAGGTGCTTATGCTGATAATTTTAGATGGGTTGAAACTACTTGGCAAGAAGATACTGTAGGAATTTTTTCCAATAATGTAGGAAATGAAACGAATTATAAATTTCTATCTTTTAGAATTCCTGCTGATGCAGACCCAAATGAATATATGGATGCTCACCCTACAACAGTAATATTTATTCCTTATAATAATGGAGTAAATTATTCTATAAATGAATCTATAGAAAGTTCTAAAGAAGGAAATGAATCAGCTATTGAATTATCACAATTAAGAAGTAGTTTTTTACCCTCTACGCAAATGAATGTATCTTCTTATATTTCTCCAACTGAAATAGGATTAACGTATTCTGCTGATATAGATACGTATATAAAAAATAATTATAGTTGAAAGGAGTGGTAAAAATGGCTCAAATGAATATTGAAATGAATGTAAAAAATGATACTGGTTATGACCAGCTTCATCCTAAAACCAATGTTAATGTAGTAGAAGGAGCAGCCCCTAAATCCATAGGGGCTACTGCTACTGCCACTGTAGCAGGATGGACAGGGACAGCCGCACCATTTACGCAAGTAATTGATATAGCAGGAGTTACAACTACAAATAATATTGAAGTTGGTTTGGCTTCTACTGTTAATTTAGACCAGATTAAAATGGCTATGAAATGTATTATTCAATGTACGGCTCAGGCTAATAATCAAATAACTTTGACAGCGTTTAAAAATAAACCTACAATTGATTTACCTATTCAAGTAATAATTTTAGGTTAAGAATAAAATAATTTTTAATTTGACTGTATAAAAATTTAAAGAAAGGAAACAATTAAGTATGGCTATAATGAATAACTTTACTTCTGGTGGTGCGCCTACAGATGAATTAACAGCAACCCCAGCAGAAGTAATGAAAGGTTATAAATTTTTAGGCAGTGGTTCTGATGATGAACAAGTAGGTACATTAAAATTAACTGGAAATGCTTTAGTTAATCATGTGTTACAAGGAGAAACATTTTATAGTACAAATCCTAAACAGAAACTTACAGGTACTATGACAGTAAATAGTATACTGTCTTTTAACGTAGCCGCATATAGTGGACGCCGAGTACTTTTGAAATGGCAGCATCCGTATGCGGCGCCTGGAAAACCTTATTGCGGAGTAATAATAAAAGCCAGTACGGGTGGATATCCAGCTTGGAATGCGTCTGCTTGGGATGCAATTTATGCAGGAGCAGGAGACAATGTTACTCCTGGAGGCTGGTCACAAGCATTTATGGATTTACCAGCTTTAAATACCACTTATTATTTTACATGCTTTGGGTATGCCATAACAAACTTTGGAGAGATATACAGTCCGGTATATGACCCATCATCAGTTAAAAATGCTGTATATACGACCGTAGGACCTTCGTTGGTTACTATAACTGGAACCCAAAACTTCACAATTCCATATGGGTTTACAACTGCGGATATATTTTGCGTAGGCGGCGGAGGCAGTGGTGGTAACGGATACCGATTTACAAAAAAAGCCTATCAACAAGGCGGCGGTGGAGGCGGCGGTGGATATACTGCCACGGCTTTAAATATCAGTGTAGCAATGGGGCAAGTATTAAATTGTGTAGTAGGTGCTGGTGGTTCTCCCAACGGTTCGCTTTCGGGTGCTGGCGGTACAGGAGGCTCGACTTCGGTGTCAAGAAGCGGTGCTGTCTTATGTACGGCTAATGGTGGATACGGAGGTTTCAACGCTAATTCAGGCAACGGTGCGTCCGGCGGTTCTGCTGGCGGTTCAGGTGGATACAATGATTTAGATTCGCATCCAATTATAAGAGCGGGTGGAAACGGATCTTCAGATGGTGGCGGCTGGTCAATTGCTCCAGGCCAGGGACACACAACAAGAGCTTTTGGTGAAGCCGGAAACACTTTATATGCTGGCGGTGGTGGCGGTGGTGGAGTAACTGGCGGTGGTCCCGGCGCTGGTGGCGCTGGCGGCGGCGGAGGAGGCAGTTATGATACAGGTAATCCCGGCATTGCTAACACTGGCGGAGGCGGCGGCGGAGGCGGCGGCGATCTTTACGGAACCGCCGAGTGGGGTGGTTCTGGCGGCTCAGGGGTTATTTTAATCAGATTAAAATAGGAGGATTAATATGGTAGCACACGAAGTATTCGCAATGATATCTGGCGAAACGGTACAGAATGTGGTGGTATGTGATAATTACCGGTCAGCGAATGATATTGCCAAAGGTTGTTATGGTAATGATGCCTTTGCTGTAGATTGTTTACAGTATCCTTGCCAAATTGGAGATAAATATGTAGATGGGAGATTTTATAGAGTTCCAGGAGCTACTGAAAATGGAGTGCTAGTAGCAAAACCTATGGATACTACACCTGTTGATGTAAGTAAATTAGTTGAAATTGAGTATGTTCCTACACAGGAGCAGGAAGTTGCTATTTTAAAAGCACAGAATGCTATATTGGCTACTGCTACTTCATTTATAGTTAACACATTTACAGATGAACAAGCTATTAAAGTAGTAGACCTTTATCCTTTTTGGTCAGGTAATGGTATAAGATATGAAGTAGGAGAAAGAGTAAAGGATGAAAATTATATTCTTTATAAAGTTATTACTGCTCATACTTCACAGGAAGATTGGAAACCTTCTGTATCTCCTTCTTTATTTGCAGAAGTTTTGGTGGAAAATCCTAATGAAATTACAGATTGGAAACAGCCTGATAGTACAAACGGGTACGAAAAGGATATAGTAGTACGTCATAATGAAAAGGAATGGAAGTCCCTTGTAAATAATAACGTATGGGAACCGGGAGTAGCAGGAACAGAATCTTTATGGGAAGAAGTAGTAAAATAAATATTAAGGGAGAAAATAAAACATAGAGAATAATTTAGTAATATTTTTGCCGATTTTTATTCAGTAGATTTATTTTTATATGTTGAATAAAATAGTAATAAATAATGTATAAAATACTCTAAAAAGGGTATAATATAAATGTAACCATAAAAAATGATTTCAAGAAAGAGAGGAATTTATAATGGCAGTTTTAAAAGGTCACAGTGACAAGAGGACACCGGAACAGAGAAAGAATGATGCTATCAATCGTAGGGAAGATTTAACTCCTACAGCTTTAAACACAGAAAAGAATTATGTAACCACAGGGCCGGCTACTGGTAAATCAGACGAACGTAAGGATTGATGTTCTTTATTTCAAAGGGGAAGGATAACACCTTCCCTTTTTTACATATTTTTATAATATGAATAAAAGGAAAAGAGGGAATAAAAAATGAGTATACTAAATCGTTTTCCAACGGGGGGTTATCTTCTGAGGTCACAGCAACTAACAACCAACTTTTAACAGGGTATACAGCTATAACGGCTAACTCAATCTGTTACTCTTATGAAGGGTTCTAATATAACACCTAATACATCTGTAGTAACAATTCCTACCAAGAAGTTATAATTTAACTCCTTATAATTCAATTAATATTGAAGTAAATCCTCCAACTCCATCTATTTCTTTATCTACAGTTTATAGGGGTGTAGTATTTCATTATGAGAGTGATTTAAATACAAGAGATGCATTTATAAATTCAACAAAACCATCAACTTATGTATTTAGTTTTGATATATCAGGAATAAATGCAACTAAATGGTTTGCGTTTATGTTTTTTTATAAAGAAAATACTAATGCCTATAAAGGAATTATAAATCGTATTTGGTTCAGTTAAAAAGAAAGGAAGATTATTATGGCAGATTTAAAAACAGCAAAAGGACTGGTGGAATTTGCACAGTCTAAAATTGGTACACATTATGCATATGGAGCAAAAGGAGAGATACTTACTAAAACAAAAATATATTCCTGGGCCAGAATGTATCCAAACATTTATACACAGTCCTATATAAACCAGCTTTTAAAATGGGTTGGTGAGTATGCGGTTGATTGTTCTGGGTTGATTTCCTGGTATACGGGTATCATTCGTGGTTCCAGTAACTATGAACAGACTGGTACAAACAAGATAAAGCCCTCCGAAGTGACTGATAGTAAGTTTGGTTGGGCGGTATGGAAAAACGGTCATATCGGAATTGTAGAGAGTTCTAACAAGGTCATAGAAGCCAAGGGTATTAACTATGGCACCATCCGAAGCAACAGGACTTCTACCCCATGGGTAAACGCTTTCCAGATAAAGGATATTAATTATCAGGCAGAAGAAGGTTTACAGGGATGGAAAAAGGTTAAGGATGGATATGTATATTTTCAGAATGGAGTTATGCTGAAAAATGCATGGGTAAGGGATAAAGACAGATGGTATATTTTAGCTGGTGATGGCCTAATGATTCATGACGATTGGTTTTATGAGAATGGAAGATGGTATTATTTGGCTGGTGATGGAGGAATGATTTCTAATCAGTGGCTTTTCTATAAAGATAATTGGTATTATTTTGATGGGGCCGGTGCCTGTTTAACTGACACATGGTATAAATATGAGGGTAACTGGTACTATTTGGATGATACTGGGGCTATGCATAAAGGAATGCTTTATGATAATGGCAGTTGGTATTATTTAGGAGATGATGGAAAATTGATTACAGACACAAGCATTAGATTTGATGCTGGTAACGATGGGGCCTTAAAGTTTGCTGGATTAATAAATAAATTTGATGAATAAGAAGGAGGAAATTATGGTAACGATTAGTAAACTGGGAGGGGCAAATGGCACCTCTGAAACAGAATTTTGTGGTTTAAGTAGCGATATAAAACCTGTAAACGAGGAAATTCCCAATGGTTCATCTTTTTTTGAGATGGATACCTTCAATGTATATTTCTTTAACAAAGCTACAAAAACATGGGTAACTACAACTGAGGGAGGTGTTTAAATGTCTCCCATTCAAGTTTTAGCCATATGTTTAAGTAAGATTAGTAAGATAAATAGTAAGATTGAATCTATACCAGCCGCTTTAGTTTTTAAAGCATCTATTGATAATGTAGACTTGCTTCCAAAAAATCCCAGTATAGGAGATATGTATAATATAACTGTAAAATCAATCTATGGTGAAGCAGGAATGAATGTAGCCTGGAACGGGACAGAATGGGATGCATTAGGAAGTACCATAGATATGAGCCAGTATTATACAAAGACAGAAGCAGATACTAAGTTTTCTTATAAAAGTACTTCTGAAACAGTTGCAGGAACAGCAATATCTCAAAATTTAACTTCTAATGTTTTGTATATATTTTCAGATGAATTAACATCTTTAAATATTACAGGATTAGATGGTGGAAATGAGCCTTACAATGTTATAAGAGAGTGGATGTTTCAGTTTACTTCTGGGGCAACACCCACAGTTTTAACGCTTCCTACGGGGGTACAATCTGAATTGGTTGTATCCCCTAACACCATATATCAATGTAGCATAGTTAATAACTTGCTTACATTTCAAGGATGGAAGGTGAGTAGCTAATGAGTTTTTTACGTAGAGAACAAATGGATTGTTGTAACTATGTGGAAACTATGGGGAATAAAATTTTAGTGGATTCTAAAAGTAACTGGATGCATTTAGAGAGTTTAGAGGGCAATACCACTCAAGTTCAAACTACTGGTGCGCAGTTATTTGATATAAGTAATCCTTCATCTGTTATTAATCAATGGGTTATTACAGATAAAAGGATTTCTATAACTAATCCTACTGGTAGATATCTAACTATAATTTATACAATTAATGTTAAACCTAGTACGACATATACTATTTATAGCGTTATAGTAAATGATATACCAGATGCTAACAGTATGCATATTACTATTACTTTATTAAAAGAAGATGGAACAACTCAAGATAATATAGTTATTTTGAATAATACTTCATCAGCTAAATTTACCACAACAGTAGATACTAAATCAATTTTTATTTATTTTAGAAATAGAACCACAGGTAATGGAGGATATTTTGAAGATATTATCTTAAATGAAGGAGAAACTACTGTTCCCTGGGAACCATATACAGGAGGTAAACCTTCTCCCAGTGTAGAATATCCTCAAAATATTAACGGAATAAATTTAGTTAATATAAATATACAAGGGACACAAATATTAGATTTGAGTAATATAAATGTCTATAATGATGAAGTTGCTGTAATAGGAAATAATAATGGTTATACTATTACTGGCGAAGGAGATATAACAGTTTCTTTTGAGAAAAGAATAAAAACGGATTTAAAAAAGTTTTTAAAACCTGGAAAAATAACATTAAAAAGTATTATAACTTTACCTAGATTATATGTAACTTTAAAAACTACAGGTAAAGATTGGATATCTTTAAATGGTAACGTAACTAGAGAAATTACTCAAGAAATGTTAGATGATGAAAATTCATATGTTGAAATTATATTTTTTGCAAGTGTAAATTCAACATCAAAAACTTTAACTCCTGGAACTTATTACCCTATGTTGTATCAAGAAGGAGATGGAACATATCAACCTTATTACAATCCACAAATAGTCCCTCTTACTTTTACTGAACCTTTAAATAAAATAGGAGATTATGCAGATGAAATAACTTCTGTAAAACGAATTAATCGCTGTATAGAACTTACTTTTGATGGTAGCGAAAACTGGGGTGTGCGTTCTGATGAATTAGGTTTTCAGTTGTTAAATGGATTGCCTTATCCTATGAATAGAAGGGAAGGTTTTTGTAATCAATATTTTGTAGAAACAAAAAAAGAAATTAATAAGCCGCAAGTATGGTTAGGAATAAATAATAACTCATATGTTTATGCTGTTTATAATGAATTTTTCGATGATACACTTGCAGATAAAGGTTTGTCATTATGGAAAGCTCATTTAGCTACCAATCCTCTTAAGATTATTACTTATACAAATCCAGAAGATTATGTAGAAACTCCCTTAGACCAAAGTAATGTTGACGCAATTAAAAGTCTTTATGCTTATAATGGAGTTACTTTATTAAACAATAATGAAAATACTGTTATGAAAGTTATGTATAAAAGTAAATGATAAAAATACCCTCTCCCGTTTTAGTAGGAGAGGGTATTTTTTTGTTTTATTTTGATTCTAAATATTTATGCAAATATTCCAAATCTTCTTTTGTAAAATTTACTTTACCTGTACATCTTTGATACAATCTGGTATTACAACAGCTTGTATATTTCTTTTGCTGGTATAATTCTTTAAAATGTCTGCTATTTTTTTAGCTGTAACTGGATTACATTTAGTGGTATCAATTATAATAAACATTACAGAATCGGCAGGAGCTTTTACACATCTTATTCGTTTTATAATTTGTCTTTTATTTGTTTTCTTTCTTAGTCTTTTATTCATTGCATATTCTCCTATAAAATATACCATTGATAAATATATCATATTTCATTACTTCTTGATTAGGTTCAGGTACGAAAGATACAGAATTCAATTTAAAATGTGCATATTTTCTTTTAAAGAGCATAAAATCACAAATTAATTTTTTGTATTCTTCTTCTGATATTTTTCTAAAGTGAGTAGAACTACGTGCATCAAATACATATTCATCACCTCTTCTATCCTTTCTTATTAAAGCAAAGGAATGCTTTAATTCATCTTCCGCATATCCTTCTTTCCAATTATATTATAACATTCATTGAATGCTTGTTTCCACAATGTTCTATCAAATTTGTCAATGATTAAGTTAGGATTTTTAATAAAAGTGATATCGCTAATGCCGTAAATTTCTTGCATTCTCGAACAAATTTTTGCACCTTTTTCTGTATTATTGTAATTTTCGTTATTGATTATTTCTTCTAATATTTCATCAGGCATTTTATATTCTCCTTATTTTTTATTTTACTCCCGTTGAGCCAAACCCACCTCTATTTGGATTTCCCAGGGTATTAACTGGTACAAATGAGATAGAGGGCTGATTCTGATAAATTCTGAACTGGGCTATACGGTCGTTTACATAGATGGTTGTATCTCTTATTGCCAAGGCTAAAAATGACCATACATCATCATCTCCGCAATAACTGTTGTCAATAATACCCTGTGAATGCGCCATGATAATGCCAAATTTCTCAGGTGCACTACTTCTGGGAAGAATATGGGCTTCATAGTTTTCTGGTAACTGCATAGATATACCTAAAGAAATTCTACGAATCTCCCCTTTTTTAAGGGTTACTTTTTCGGCGGCTCTTAAATCAATCCAATCAGATTTATTACCATCAATCTTTTGTAGGTGAGTTAATTCTGGATTATGATATTTGATAGGAATAGTAAAACTTTTGCCTATAAGTTTTTTTATAACTTTATTTTTAATCCAAAATGTACCTAAACTATTTTCCATTTGAATTTCATATGGAAGGTTAGTACTTTGAGCATCTATGCTTATTATTTGTCCTCTACATCCTTCATAACCTTCCATTCCTATAGCTTTTAATAAGTTATATTTTTTTGTTAAAACAACAATATCTCCTACTTTAAATTTCATTTTTAATCTCCTTTTATATTATAATTTTCTAATTAAAGTATCATCAATATGCCAAAAACATTGTGCACTCTCCTTTTCATGACTAAGACTAAGGTAAAAACAGGTACAACATGGTTACAAGCTTTTATTTTAATGTTCATGAGGAAATCCCTTGGCTAACTCCATGTGTATATTTTACCACTTAATACGAAGTTAGTCAAGGATTTCTCCGTCAGACTTTATAGAGATTTATTTCCATTTTTCTGACAATAGATGCATAATAATCCTGTACGCAGATACATATATTTCTTTTGCAGATATTGTCTGTAATCATAAGTTAATTGGCCTTTAAGTTCTAATTCAATCTGATAAATTTGATTTAAATACCAGTCTATCATTTCTTTTTCGTTAAAACCAAAAGTGGCTGTTTGTGTATAAAATGTATAAAAATTTTCTAATGTATAAGGATTATTTGGATTTTTCATTTACTTTTGTTTCCTCCTGTTTTAACAAACTTTTTCTATCCCATTTTATAATATGATAAGGACTAGAATTATAAAGAGAAAATATAGGAGTTACTACGTATCCTTGACTTTTTAATATTTTTATTTCTTCTTTTGTTAAAGGGCCTATTTCTTTAGTTTCCCAACGAAATTCTCCTTTTTCAGATTGCCAAGTAAGACGTTCACATATAATATCCCATCTTATATTACATGTTTCTTCCATTAATAAGTCTGCATGAGGAAGTGAAGGAACAACATTATTCATTTTAAACTCCTTATTAATATATTTTTTAATAATCAATATTTTTATATAAAATTTCTTGATTGGTACTTCCCCTTAGTTCAAGAGTAATATCCCTTTTATCCTGTTCGTACCGCCCTGTAACTAGGGTATCTACCAAATCAATTGCTTTTAATCGGAACATTTCTTTATTGGTTATAGTATTTTTTGCTTTCTTTTTTATTTTTATTAATTCTTCTTTTGTATATCCAGTCCATAAGAAAATTTTAATATATGGATAATGCTTTCTTACTTCTTTTAAAACCAACCATGTAAAGATTACATTTTCATTACATAAAGGTTCTCCCCCTAATATAGAAAAATTTCTGATTACTTCGTTTTTGTTAATGGCTTTTATTATTTTGTCCAAAAGAATATGAAAATCTTCTTCTATTCCTCCATTAAAATCCCATGTTTCTGGATTATGACAGCCCGGACAATGAAAGGGGCAACCTTGCGTCCAGAGAGATACACATACATCTTCTCCGTTTACTATATCATTTTCTTTTAATGCGGCATATCGTATAGTTGAAAATGGTTTCATTTTTATTCCTCCTTCTATATGGTTAAAACTCTGTAGAAGCTAAATCTAGCCGTTTAACACCCTTAGATGAACAACTGTTAGCCTATGGGGTTAAAACGGCTAGATTTAAGTTTTACTAGGTTATTTTAAAGTAGATTAGAATTAATTTTCGTTATCTCCTAAATGAACGAATCTATCTCTAATTTCTTCTGTCCGTCCATAATTCCAGTAATGAGTTCCTATATCCTTTATACCCCTAGTTTCCTAGTACTTTAACACATTTTATTTCAAATGTGGGAGTAGACTATCCCTTAATATTATTTTCTATTTAACTAAATCTTCCTTTTGAATCCCTTTTTCTATTACCATATATAAGCCCATATTCTAAATTTTCTTTATGTGTAACCCATTCTAAATTGGTATAATGATTATTTAAAGGGTTGCAATCTTTATGGTTTATTTCTGGTAAGTTGTTAGGGTTAGGAATAAAAAGTTTTGCAATAATTCTATGAACATATAAATCTTTTCTTTTATTAGAAGTTTCTTCTCTTAAATAAATTCTAGCATATCCTGTTGGAAGTAAACGTACTTTCAGTTCTTGTGGAGCAATTCTTTTAGATAAATCATATCTGTTTCTACATCCTTTTTTTTAAAGTAGTATATATTTTTCCTTCTGGTGAAGCATAATATCCAGAATAATTAGGAATTTCCTTCAACATTTTTATTCCTCCTTTCTTTTTTATAATATAAGAAAATAATATTCCACCATTATAGTCGTTGAGCGTCCCTCTCAATGAGAGGTTTCGTTGCGGATTATCCAATCTTTAATGATTTTACTATACCAAAAACATTACTTTTTGCCGCTTATATATTGCTATATAAGTTTAGTTATTAAAGCTTAAGGAAGTCCCCGCAGTTTAGATGGTTTAACGTGAGCCTATAAAGTTAACCCACAAGTACGTCTTGCGATATTCATTGTATCTTGATTAGTATTTCCACAATTAGGGCAATACCAACTCATATCTTCTGAATTGATTTTCATTTCTCCGTCATAGCCACATTCATGACAATAATCACTCTTTGTATTTAATTCCGCATACATGATATTATCATAAATGAAGCGCATAACAGTTAAAACTGCATCTATATTTCCTGTTAAATCGGCAGTTTCAATATAGCTTATAGCACCACCAGGAGAAAGTTTCTGGAATTTTGATTCTATTTTCAATTTAGTAAATGGGTCGATATGCTCAAATACAGGAACATGATAACTATTGGTTATATAGTCTCTGTCTTTTCCATCAAGTTTAATGAATACATCATTACCAAATCTCTTTTTAAGACATTTAGCAAATTTGTAAGTTCCGCTTTCCAGAGGGGTGCCATATACAGAATAATCTATATCTTCTGCCGCTTTCCACTGTGCACATTTATCATTAAGTCTTTGCATAACTTCAAGGCCAAATTTTTCACCTTCTGCCCCATCTGTATGAGAATGACCTGTCATATATTTTACACATTCATATAATGCCCCATATCCTAATGATACAGTGCAGTATCCATGATGAAGTAATTCATATAAACCTTCTTCTTTGTCTAATCGTGCTAATGCACCATTCTGCCATAAAATAGGGGCAACATCAGAAGTAACCTGTTCCAATCTCTTTAATCTTGCTTTCAATCCTAAATGACAAAGTTCTGTTCTTTCTTCAAACAGTTCCCAGAACTTATTAAAATCTCCACCAGAAGATAAAGCAAGGTCAGCTAAATTAATAGTTGTAACCCCGGCATTAAATCTTCCATAATATTTATTTCCCTTTTCCCAATTATTACATTTGCTATAATTTTCTGTTGTTCTGTCAGGTGTAAGGAAAGACCTGCATCCCATACATGCATATACTGCATTTTTATATTCTCTCATTTTCTTTGCTGAGATATAATCTGGAACCATACGTTTAGCTGTACATTTAGCCGCCAATACAGTTAAATTCCAATAAGGAGAATTTTCTTTTATATTGTTTTCATCTAATACATAAATCAGTTTAGGAAAAGCAGGAGTAATATAAACTCCCTTTTCATTTTTCATTCCTTTTATTCTCTGTTTTAAAAATTCTTCAATAAGTAAAGCTGTTTCCTTTTCATATTCTTTATCTTCATTAATATACATATAAACTGTAAGGAAAGGAGCCTGACCATTAGTGGTACTCATACTATTTATCTGATAATTGAAAGTCTGTACACTATCTTTGATTTCTTTCTTTAAATCTTCTTCGGCCCATTTAATTGTATCTTCTTCATTAAAACCTCTTTTTTTATATTTGTCGTAATAAATTTCATAGCTTTTTCTGACAAAAGGAGCTAAATGGGTTAAAGTAATAGTGATTCCTCCATATTGGCTAGAAGAAACAGCAGTAATTATCTGAGTTGCTACTGTCACGGCTGTGCTTAATCGTTTCTGTGCATCAATAGCTACTCCATTAATAATTGTACCAAAGTTTAACATATCTTCAAGATTACATAAACAACAGTTATGAAGTGCTTTCTGGGCCATATAATCCATATCATGTTGATGAATTATACCTTCGTCATGAGCCTTACATACTTCTGGGGGCAATAAAAATCTTCTAGCAATATCTGTAGAAGTAATACCAGCTAAATAATCACGCTGAACTGTTACTACTTTGCTATCTTTATTTGAATTTTCAGAAGTCCAGTATTCACTTTTATTACCTAATAATTCCATAACATCTTTATCTGTAATACTTCCCCTGGCAAGAGTACGATTGTTACGATAAACAATATAGGCTTTTGCTACATCTTTGTACTTAGATTTCATTAATGTGCGCTCTACTACATCTTGTATTTCTTCTACCGTATATATTTTTTTCTTTTTTAAGTTTTCTTCCACATAAAAAACTATGTGGTTTATATCTTTTTCGTACTGAATGCGATTTTCTATAAAATCTTTACGTGTTTCTTTAAAAGCTTTAACAATAGCTACAATTATGCGGTTTACATCATAATTTACCTTCCTTCCATCTCTTTTAATAACCTGCTTTTCTACTTCTTTTACTTTCATTCTTATATCTCCTTTTTAAAATTTATTTTTAATTTTTATAATTCTTGTATCATACATGGGTAAATATACCAATAAGGATACAAATGATTATTTATTCCATAAATCTCAGCACAAGAATTTTTAATTACAATAGTAACCATACCTTCAAGCCTTACTATAGTTGTAATAAAATTTTTATGCTTGAAATAAAGAAATTCATTCTTATTAATTCCCGCTCTTTTCCAATCATTAAAATCATTACTTAAAAGAATCTTTTGTCCAGCATGAAGTGATAAATCACGATTCGATATTTCATATTTAGATTTTTTAAGTTTTTCTTTATCTAAAAATAAAATATTCTTTTTTCTTAAATATTCTTTTCTCTTTTTTCTCCTTGTATTTATCTTTTTAGCAATCCTTTTATTCATTTTTTCTTCTCCTTTTTATTATTTTTTAAAATAGAAGTGTGCCTATCTGAGTAGTACACAAGATGTAGGCACACTTCTATTATACACCACAATATATAGTTTGTCAATAAATAAATCTAATATTTTCGCTTAGTACAAAATAGATTTAAAACTAAAAAGTCTTTAAGTGAGGAATTGTCAGTCTATAACGATTTAATGCCTTATACTTTCTTTTACTGCTTTTTATCCATATCCTGTTCTTGATATACTTCTTCTTTGGTCAGCACAATAAAATTTAAAGGGACTCGGTTTTTGTTTGGTTTTTCCAAAAGAATTAAATTTTCTATAGCCCCTATATTATCATTGTTTTCCGTTGTAATTAAAAGATTATTCATGGGACAGATATATTTATCAGATTCATGAAGGATTTTATAATACTTTCCTTTTGTCCATATTACCAAAGGGGCAAAATCTTTCCCCTTTGGATTTGGCAAACTTACATCTTTCAAGCATTTTAAAAATTTTACACTGCTGTCCAAAATGTATCATCCTCCGTTTCTTCGTTATTCATAATTTCTTTTTGTGAAGTTTTTAATTCATAACTCTTAAGCAGAAAATCTTTTAATTGAGTTTGTCGATTTTCATTTCCATCAATAGCAATACAATTTTCTACAGTACTTAAATCTCCTATTTGGGTAGTTTCTTGAGATGCCCTAGAAATCCCAGTGTAAAGAAGATTATTATTGAAACTTCTTTCATGACATTTTAAGCTAAGAAATATAATATGGGGACACTGAGAGCCTTGATATTTATGGATAGTTCCAGCATAACCTAGTACAAGTGAGTTACAATCGTCCCCTTTGAATACTACCATATTTTCATCAAACTGGATGATTAGAACGTTGTTAGCATCAATATCCAGGATTTTACCTATATCTCCATTGAACACTCCTACAGTTTCTTGAGCAAGACTTAAATCTACTTCTCCTGTTTCTTCTAAAATTCTTTTGTAAGTTTCGTAAGTAGGTACAGTGTAATTGTTTTTGGTATTCATTACAATGTCTCCCTTACGAAAAGTAATAGTACAATCTTTTACATCTCTTTCGATTACTCTTTCATTTTTTCTTGCCGGGTTAATAGCCGATTGAATAAGATTATTAATCCTATAAGTTCCAAATTCTTTTACATTCCATGGAGTAATAACCGCAATATCAATTGGTTTAATTCCCTGGTTAATTTTTTCCATGTAAGTATCCAGAATTTGTTCTGTGGTTCCATTACTTTTTATAAATGTGTAATCTTTATTAATTCCCAATACACATTTAACTCCATCTTCAAAATTAAGTTTTTCGTGTATAGAAAGTTTATTATAAATATCATTGACGATAGCGGATAATCCACCTTCTTTGTAACGAAATACTTTAGTAAGAGTGATAACAGGAATGATATTGCTTTCTATAAAATCTCTCATGACACAACCTAAAGCAATGGAAGGAAGCTGATGAATGTCTCCACTAAATACAAATCTTACATCTAGATTAGAACAAGCTTTAACTAACATCATCATATGTTCTAATCCATACATAGACCATTCATCACATATAATCACATCTGAATCTATACCACCATCAGCTTGTGCCCGGGAACATCCTTTATGAACAGTAGAAGCTTTTCTATGAGTTTGTTCCGCTAATCTTTTAGCGGCCCTTCCCGTAGGTGCAAATAGAGAATAGGTTTTTCCATTATCTTCTAGCATATTTATTAATGCCATCATAGAAGATGTTTTACCACAATTCCCAGTAATGAAAATATTATTCTTTCTACGTAATACTAACATTCCTGTCTCCACTTCAAAACAATATTTAAAGCCGTCTATAGATTTAACTTTAATTATTTCTGTTTGTTTTTTATGAGTAGGACGTGAATCTTTAGTGATAGTTAATAAATTTCTGGTGGTAATTGCTAATTCATATTCTGTACTTTTAGTAACATATTCTTTGTTGTTAATCTTTCTAATTCTTCCTATTCTATTTTTTTCTTTTAAAGATGCTTTATAGTCACAAGCACTAAAAGCAAATTGTATAAAGTTAGCTGTAGAAAGAACAGTTGTGGAAAAAGTTTTTTTATTTCCAATAATACTTCCATCCCATTGTAAAATATTGTCACACACAATTTGTAACTGTTTTTGTGTACAATTATACCAATAAGATAAAAATTCTTTTTCTTTACGTGGTGCATAAATATAAAAATCTGTATAACCTTCTGCGGCAGATTCTTTTTCTCTCCATTGTAAATTAGATTCTTTAAAAAGATTACGAAGGTTATCTTTTTTTCTTTGTTTCTTTATATGAAATCTACATAATGTAGTATTACTATGCGTAAATGTTCCATCACATATAACAGTACACATTATTTTAATTTCATTGTCTGTTAAATCAATACCCTTTCCATCGTATCTAAAGCTGGTAATAAATTTTCCTCTAAATCCTCTTTCATTAGTTTCGTGTTTATTTTTTAAATCTAACATAGTAGTAAATTTTAATTGCTGTTTTCCTCTATCGCTGTAAATATAAGGTATAACATGTTCTTCGCTTAAAGTTTGATTAAGTCCATACTTAGTTTCAAAATGATACATTTCATTACATGGCAATTTGATATAGCGCAAAGGCTTTACCAACTCTGCGGTTCCATCAACATTATACTGTAATACTTTTTCTTCTGGGATATATTGAGCAATAGATTTCCATTCTTTTCCATTAAAATATTCTGTTTCAGAATCTACGCAACCTGCCCCGGCATTAAGTACAGCAACTCTATTTTCACATACTACATGAAGTAATTCACTCTGTTCATCTGTTAATGTACCATCTTTTATTTTTGTATATTTTTTCCATTCAAAATTCCAAGCTGGCCCAGGAGTGCATAAGATATCAATAAAAAAATCTGCAATGGTAGATTCTGCTATATAAGTATCTGCTTTAGCAATACGCTTAGTAGCATCATCATACCAAATCTTTTGACTTTCAACACATGTTTTTTTAATATGAGGAATACAATCTTTATCTATTTCAGCGCAGAAGCCAGCCATTGTATTTGCATCCATATATGTGTTATCATCTTCTTCGTTAAGATTTAATATATGAAGTGCAATATGTTCAATACGATTGGAAGTTTCTTTTAATTCTGGTCGTATTTTCATAAGTAATTTATCTGTTCTTAAAAATTCTCTATGCAGTATATCTATAAGAACTGAATAAGGTTCCTTATCAATAGCTTCCTCTACAGCTTCTACAGAGCCATATACATTATCTAATTCCTGGCATTCTCCAATAGTTAAATCATAGTTTTTATGATGAATTAAAATGTAGTAATATTTAAATCTTGTGTTAATTTCTCTGATATAACAGTTCAGTCTATATTCTTTGATGTTTTTTAATTTCTTAACATCTATTTCATTAGTCTTTCCATTTATTACCATGGAAATAAAGTTAGGATATTCTTTTAATAATGTGTTGGCCTGAGTTTCAGTAGTAAATTTGGTAAGTATTTCTTTGGACTGTTCTACACTTAATTCATCCAAGTCTTTTACTATTTCATAATCTTTCACTCTTTCTACCATGTACTGAATTCCATATCTTGGATGATTGACCTGTTTTAAATCCAGTGTATAAGATTCTCCATTTTTAAGATAGGATAAATCCCCTGATATAGTAAAATTCCCATACTTATTAAGAGTTATTTGGTTTTCATCTTTGGGATTATCTAAAAGACACGCAAAAGTTCTGTAATTATTAGATGAATATATTTCTCTAATAATAGTACATTTAATTCCTTCAATAAATCTATCCATTATTCTCCTTCTTTCTTTTTGTTACGTAATTTTTTTGTTAAATATTTACATTCATATCCATTCGCTTTCATATGATTTTTTAGTCTGGGAACTATCTGTCTGGCATAAATTCTATTTACATCAATAGAAGTTAATTCTTCTTCTGTTATTCTTTCAGCTATTTCAGGATTATTTAATCCTTCCATAACTCTTAAATAAAATATTTTTTTCTGTATAGAATTTAAAGAAGGAATAAATGTTTTTAATATACTCATTAAATCTGTATATCCTTCTAATCCCTCCATATTATCATAACTGCTTAATGTATCAGCAATAGTTAAATTTTCTAAATCAGGAGAAGCATAGGCTGGTTGCTCTAAACTTAAAACAGATTTATCAAAGTTTTTTTTGTTTTATCCTACGAATAGTTTTAATATATTCACTATTCATAAGAAGATAAGCAATAGTACTTAATTTTCCTTTTTCTGGGTTATGTGCTTTAACTGCTTTACATAATCCTATACAAGCTGGCCCATGACCTTCCTCAAAAGGTATTTTATGACTTTGTAAATAACTAATCACTAATCCATAATTATTGTTTACGATTTCTTTTTGTTCGGAACTAAGCTCCATATAATCTGCTGTTTCCATTTTATATTCCTTTCATTCATAATACCTTAGTAAAATAATAACATATTTATATATAAAAGTCAATAGATTCTCAAATAAAAAAACAGCTTCTTAAATCTACAATCTAATCAAGAGGCTGTTTTTTTATAATTATTTATTGCTTATTAATCGTTTAAATTTTCTTTCTCCATGCTTTTTTATTATTATCGCTATATCTTTTACATTGTTTGTGTTTATTTGCTTCTATAGTTTCAAAATTTACAATGCATATATCTTTGCCTGTTCTTTTGTCATAAATACATTTATCGCAATTAACACAACTCTCTGATGGAAACAAAATAACTTTATTCCTACCCATTAATTATCATCCTCTCTATCTACTCTTTCAAATTGTAACGATAAACTTAAATCAGAATTTACATGACGAATCTTTATTACACTATGAGTAAAGATAGAATTTTTATATTTTTTTGCTATAAATTCTTCTTCATCATCTTCGCTTTTACGATATCCTGATATCATAAGTAGAGTACCTTTTTTAAACCAATTAGTATCTTCGTCAAATTCTTCTGTTTCACTTATACTTTTTTTATAATAAGTATATTGTCCTTCGTTAAATTTAACAGTAACTACATCATTATCTGGTGTAAGAAGATTAATGAAATGCTTATTATCATTACGACTTAATACTACACCGCATATTCTGGAAAGGTCATATTGCCTCCAAGTTCTTTTTCCGTTTTTACTACTTTTTTCTACAAATACAGGAGATGCAGGTAAATCTTTGTAATGACTAATATTATATTTTTCAAAATCAATACCTGTAAGTTCATGTTTATCGGGATAAAATGATATAGTTTCCATACTCCACTTAGGTATGTTTTCATATTTAACCATATTCATATATTCCTGTTGCCAATATTTTTTATTATATTCATCCACTAAAGCAGGATTATTAATATAAGAAATCAATTCATCTAATTCGGGTTTTAAAACTTTGTCCAAAGATTTATCTATGACTATAAGCATATCATTTTCATAATAAAAATCTTTACCCTCTTTGAGTTCTGCCATATAATGTTCTTCAAAGAAAGGTCTGGCAAATTTATCCTCAAGTATATAATCTTTTTTAGTCTTAAACTTTTCATTCTGACGATAAAAGAAATTAGGGCTTTCCACATATTTTCTAAAATTATATACTTTAACTAAATGTTTTGGAAGGGTACAACCCAGTTCTATGCATTTGGGAAGATTAGCTAAAGTAAGTGTTGTTTTAGCTGGATTCTCCCAGCATATCAGCCATTTAAGCATTAATACCTTATCTTTACATAAAGAATCGAAACAACCAGCTTTAATTAAAGTGGCAAATATACTTTTTGTAACTAAACTTTTTCTATAAATCATATTTCCTTTTTCGTCCAATTCTCCCGTGGGAACTAATAAATTCTTCTGATAATCATAAAATTCTTTGAACGAATTATAAGGTCTGCCGCTCATAATATCTTTGGCAACATCCCTATTCATTTTAGTAATTCCACCTAATCCAAAAAGAATTAAACTTTCGTCTACTAAAGGAGTAAAGGATAAGTCTGATTTATTTATATCTGGCGGCAATGTATTTATACGATAATCTTTCATACGATAAATAGCTTTTGCCATTTTTTCATAATTAGTTCCAGTATTCTTTTTCTTTCTTTCTAAATCTTCATATTCATCTTCATTTTCTTCTGTTGATGAAGATTCTACAGTTAAACAGGCACAAGCCCAAAATACAGGAGGAAAGAAGTAATTTACATTAAGTTCCTGTAATCCAATTACTGAGTAAGCGTATGAATGTAATTGGGAAAAGGAATCAAGCTGTTTTAATTGCATTTCTACAACATATGTATTCCATAAACATATGAAATCATATGAACAACTCGGACTATATCTTTGTAAAAATTAAAAAAATGAATGAATGATATTATAAAAAATAACAAAGACGACAATTTTTTTAGTTTCTATTTAATTTCCTTTTATTAGGATTATTCCTAACTAATGTAGATTTAGTAATCCCCGTCATTTCAGCCACTTCATCATAGGTATGAGTTTTTAATAATTCTAATGCTTTACTCATATCTTCTTCTGAATAAGCTTTATAACTTTTACCTCTTTCGATATTCCACATTCTACCTTCATTATCAGGAACTTCATTATTAAAACAAAACCATAATTGTTCCCTAGTTATAGGTAATGTAGCAATAGAAGTATAAGTGTTTACTTCATTATTCTTAATAGAAGTATATTTTTTAGGCTTATTATCATTGACAGCTTTTATTCTTTCTACATCTATTTGACTAGGAATTTTTGCATATCTCTCAATTAAAATATTATAATCTCTATAATAATGATTTTTATAAGATAAACGATACATTCTCATAGTATCTTTATTTTCATCATTATAAGAATTATAAACTTTAATCAGCTTTCCATTTTCGTCATATTCTACACATTTTCTACTATTCTTTTCTGTAGCTATAAGCTGATTAAGTCTACAAGACGCTTTACGTTTTTCACTATCTCTGTTAATCAAGCCAGTAGCAGAAGCATGAATCATATTAAGTTTTCTGTCTACCCATTCTAAATTAGTAGCTTTGTTATTAGTTTTATTTCCATCAATATGATTTACTTCTTTATATTGTTCTGGTTTAGGATTTTTACAAAAAGCAAATGCCACTAATCTATGAACTAAAGGTGTAATATTTTGATTTAAACGAACATAACAATATCCATTTTGAGAATTTACTACAACTTTTTTATAATCCCTTTACACTTTACCCTTCCTAAATTACTAACTTCACATTCTCCATTACTTCCCTCAATCTTTTTCCAAATTTCCATTCTTTCTGAATTTTTCATATTTTCCTCCTTTCTTTATTATTTTTTTAAAACAATCATTCATTCATCATCATTCATTTTTTTAATATTACAGATTTGCACTTCCATTAACGTATCAATAGTTAATGTACTTCCTGTCGGAATAGTCTCTACATCTTCTTTAATATTTTTATTAAAGCTTGACACGGTATTATCAGCTATCTATATATCTTAATATAGACCTTAGAATTTCTTAGTCAGTGGCTTCGTCCTTTTTATTATGCTGTAATCTAGTTGTAACTCTTGTACAGCGGTCTTATTCAACTGATACCGTTAGCATTGCACTTCTATGCAACACACCCCTGATAGGGTTCACAAATCATGACCATTATTACATAGCCAAAACTCATACCAAATAATTCATACCATATATAATTGGCAAATAATTCTCTGCATCCCTGTTTAGCACAGTGTTCAAAGAACATAATTCTGGTTTCTTCTAACACTACTGGGTCTTTTTTAGCAATAGCTTTTCTTAGCTTATTAGCCTGTTTAAGACTAAATCCTGCCACTCTTTTATCCATAGAGATAAGCATTACTTTCTCTTGGGATTCTGGAAGCATACGAGAATCAGAACAATATTGCCGTATAACATCCATTTCTTCTTCTGTTAATCCATAAGCATGACAATCTTTTTCCCACTCTTTTATATCAGCATATCTAGCATATCTTTGTAAAGGTGTTTCTGTAGATTCTCCACTACCCATTAATCGCAAAATAGAATTAGTGGCTGATAGCTCCATTAAATTTTTTGGCTGTACTACATTAATAGCATTTACTGACACAGGAGTATCAAACTGGAATAAAGAATAAATATCTTTAATAATACCCCACATTGCAGGATTATCATAATTAATAACGTCAGGATGTAAATATTTGTCATATGTGGCTTTCAAAGTTCCTTGCCACTCTAAATATTTATATTCAATTAATAAATCCATTGTAGTTCTAAGCTTATCACTGGCTTTTACAGTAAGCATATCTACTTTAACAATTCCACAATCTTCACAATCTTGTAAATCATAACAAGTACATAAATCTCCGTTGGGTGCTCTCATACAAGAAATATAATTAGTATAAGGCTCGTTAGAGATAATTAATCCTGCGGCATGAAGTCCTCTACCAACAATAATACCCTCTAAGGCCAAAGCACATTCTTTAAGACCGGGGTATTTATTAATTTCATTTATAAAATCTCTTACAGGTTTTCTTTCTTTTTTTGGATTTCCTTCTAAACAATCTTTAAGGCTCCATATCATACCTCTATCTACAGGTATTAAAGATTTAAGATACCCTGCTACATCATCAGAGATTCCTAAACCTTTACAAGATTTTTCTACTGCTGTTTTAGAAGTCATTTCAGAAAATGTAGCCACTTTTAAAACCTTATCAAATCCCCAGAATTTTGCGATGTTGTGTGCAATAATTTGCTTTTTTGTATTCTGTGAATCTAAATCAATCCTTTATACCCCTGGTTTCCCAGTACTTTAACACATTTTGTTTCTTATTTTAAATGTGGGAGTAGGTCATATCTTCATCTTATATTACAATATAAGAGGATGGCGCTTCACAATAAGGAATTTCACCTTAAAGCTACTTCTTACGAATGACCGTCTGAGTTTATTTTAATATTTTTAAGGTTTATTATTTTAAAAATATTAAAATCTTACCACAGGATTACCATGCTTTTTTAAAGTTTAGGCTTCCCCTGTTAGCACAATTCCTAATCATCATTTCCTATGATTCCTAAACGTGAATTGTACACCCTAGATTTCTAGGTTCACCATCTTATTTTCTATATGTCACCATATAGCCAGACTATTGAAGTTAATCTGGAATCTCAATACCTCTTTCTGTACTTCTCTCTACCTCTAGGTTTCCAAAGAGGGATAGACTATATCTTCATCTTATATTAATTATTATAAATATAAGAGTTCTGCGCTCGATTTGTGACCAACTTCAAACCACCTAGTCGTTACACCTTCTTTAATATAAAAATATTAAAGCTTGGCACGGGATTGTCTTGCTTTTTCAAGTTTAGAGTTTCCCCGTTAGCAAAGATTATCTATCTTCACACCTGCTGGTCAAGCAGTTCACAGAATTTACTTCGTATCTTCACAGATACGTGGCCCTATTTATATATACCATGTTTTTGTTTGTTTGTTTGTTTATATTTTCATGTTTACACAATCTAAATATTTTTGATACTTTCTTTTTATATAAAAGTTAGAATCTAAATATATTTTTCCTAACTTGTTCTTAATATTTTGATTGCCAGAAAATCCGTATCTACATATATTTAAAGAATGTGTAGGTCTTAATTTTACATTTGTTTCAAAAAAGTTTTGAAAAAATTCTCCCATTTCAAAAGTAGTAACTATTTGACAGCGATAACTATTTGCATTTTTATCAAACCATATAGAACCATCACCGTCAAAATATCCTCTTACAAAATGTCTTATTAATTCCTTGGGAATTTTTGTAGGTGGTTTTAAAATTAAACTTTTACCTTGAACTATTCCTAAGTTTGTTAAATCTTCTTTCATGTTTTTACAAGTTACAATTAATTCAGTATACTTTTCTTTTTCTTTTGTTAATGAACAATTATCATTTATATCTATTTTTAATTCTTTTTCAAATTTATATAAAATAGAGTTATCTTGATTTTGTAAAGTAATTGTAATTCTATTTTTATAAACACAACCATCAGCCGCTAATAAACCTAAAAAATAACTTTTTGCTTCTGTATCTATTTTTTTAAAATATTCTATATTTATGTTATGTTTTCTATAACATTTATAATCGCTTAAAGTTCTTTTTATATTTATATTAAATTTCTTTAATATATATCTTACTTTATCTACGGATATATTCAATTCTTTTGCAGTTTGTCTAATGCTTAATCCACTTTCATATAAAGAAATAATTAATTGATTTATATTTTCCATAATAACCTCCTTTCTTAATTATTTTTTGTTACAAACAAACAATTAAACAAAAATTTAGGCATATATAAATTTGTTAAGGTGTCTCCAATATGGAGCATAGTCGCCCAGAGGTACAGGGTCAATTTGAGTAATCTCTAATAAATAGCATGTCAAATACCCAAATGCTGAACCTCTGGACGGCATACAGAAACTATTTGATTCCCAAATTATTTCTACTATTCTACTTACTGTTGTATAGTAAGCCGCCATATGTGAATTAAAAATTTCACTCAATCCTTTTAACTCTTTGGCTTCTTTATTAATTCTATCAATATAAGTTTCTAAATTCTTTTGTGGTTTACTTTCTATAAATTTTTCCAATCCTTTTTCTATACGATAGAAAAAATATTGGTCTTGTATATTATTGGCATAAGCATAGTATTTAAAGTACTCATATTTATCATAATACTTTTTGTATCTATGAGTTATTTTAAAATTTGGTAATTTCTCTAAAGGAATCTCTGGTATCATAGGCATATGTTTTAAATCATATGTTCTTACTCTATCTGCAATTTCATTACTATTTTTAAATATTGTATCTATTTCTTCATCTGTAAATGTAATTCTTAAATGTTCCCTTAATTCCTGGGGAGACATAAGATAAGTAGTTGCATAGAAAGAATCTACTTCTCTGTCTCCATCTTTAGAATTAAGTAAAGTTTTATGATATAATGCTGATTCTTTGTTAAGATAATGAGTATCAGTTGTGGCTATAATTTTAAAACCATATTGTACTGAAAGTTCTTTCATGGCTTCATTCACTATAAGCTGGTCAACATTATCCTCTTTACACGGCTGAATCTCCAAGTAAAAATTGTTAGAGCCGAAAACTTTATTACACCAGGATAAAAAATCGCTTATGCGTTTTAAAACGCCTATACTCTTTTGTACCTCTTTATAACCCGGTTCTGGTTTCTTCCACTGCAAGATAAGTTTGTCAAGATAGGAACCAAGACATGCAGAAGATGCAATTAAATGTCCTTTATTATTTCCGATAATTTCTTCTATATCAGAATAATAAGTTGGTCTACGCATAAGTCTACGGGATGTATAAGCACGTTGCCATGCTTTACTACTTATTTCTCTTAATTGCTTATGACCTTCTGTATCTAAAGCAGTTAAAATAAAATGGTAATAGGGAGTATAATCGGTTCCTTCTCTATTACTCATATCTTCTGCTTCACTCATAAGATATATTTCATTTCCTAATGCTAATTTAAAAGGTCTATCTTTCTCCATCTTTTCATAATATTTCAATGCTTGCATATGAGAAGATATACCTTCATGTTCTGTAATAGCTATTCCAGATAGCCCCAAATCATAAGCATACTGAATTAACTCATTAACTCTAGTAATAGCATCAGGAAAACCTAATAACGCACTACTATAACATGAATGATTATGATTATCAAAATAAATATCTGTCATTTAGTTCTCCTTTTTAGGTTGCCACATGATTATATATTTTGTAGGATTATCTATTAAAATTTTATATCCTTCATAATTAAAAGATTCTATTTCTCTTTGTGTTTTAAATACTCCATATCCTAAACTCTGTAATTTAATTATTTCATCTAATGTTAAAAGAAAACCTATTTTAACTTTGAAAAAATAAGAAAAAGTATCTTCATCTACAACTAATTCTGCTTTAGTATTTATAATGTTTACAATATTTTCCCAACGTTTATCAAATAAATTTTTTGCAAGTTTATCTGATGATACAAGAGAATCGGCAGTATAGCCTTTATAATTTTTTGAGTTCATTTTTTTATCCTCCTTGCATTCCATATTCTTTTAATAAATCTTTTTGTGGTGCATACTCTCCAAACCATTCTAACTCTGCTTTTAATCTGGCTTTTATAGCATGTTCTTTTACGCTGTATTCACCTAAATGTTTTTGCCTACCATCTATAACAATATAGGCTCTCCATTTATTAGATTTCTGTTTCCATGATACTCCAATTATTCCAGAAGTATTATTTTTAGCTTTACTTCTATTCCTATTGTTTTCTTGTGAAGTACATTTTCTTAAATTACATCTTCTGTTATCTGTTCTTATTTTATTAATGTGGTCTACAAAGATTTCTCCTACCAGAAGGTTATGCATATAAACATTTTTATTATTTATTTTTGTAGTAACATAACCGCTTGAATCAATATGCCAAGTGTAATCTTCTACAATTTCTCTATCCATTAGACTACACTTGAAATATTTATCTTTAGTAATATAACCTTTATAATAAGGGTATGCATAGTCTGAATCATCTTCATCCATACATGATTCCCATAGTTTTATATTACTCACTTAAATTATTATCCTTTCTTGACTATTTATAAATATATTATAACATAATTGCATATAATTGTCAACCAAATACATCCTCCCATGTTAGAACTTTTTTAGGTTCTTTTTCACATATTTCATAATCTATTTCCATTGCTTCTATTACTGCCTGTAATGTAATTCTGCCTTTCCATTCATTAACCGTAAGATTACATATAGCATTTATTACTAATTCCTTATCTTCTTTTAAATATAATTCTGCTTTTTCATCCTCTGTAGTTTTAAATTTTATAAATTCAATCCCATCTTTTTTAAACTTTATAGTATTTCCTTTTCCTAAAATTTGAATATCTTTAGAATTAATATTAATTCCTTCTATATTAAAAACTGGTTTCACAAAAGTATTATTCCATAAAAAATCCCAATCATCCCCAAAACCAAATAAAGATTTAGGTATACTCTCCATAGGAAAAACATAAGTTTTAACTACAGGAATTTTATATTTTTCTTGATTAATGCATTCTTTCTGAAAATATTCTTTAATTTTTTCAAGATTTTCTTTTTTAAATATAATACCATGTGCCGCTTCATGACCAGAAGCTAATTCAAATAATCCACTTTGCTGGCACATTTCTAATGTATTTATATCTGCCCTACAAGAACCTGTATAGTTATTTTTATCTGTTGAAGATTCATAAATTACAAATATATTACATTCATATTGACGTTTCAATTTATTCGCAATCAATCCTGTATAGGGGTAAGTTTCAGAATTTGAAAGTTCCATAATCCCTAATACTGGAACCTCGTTACAACTTAGTACAAAGCAAATCTGGCTATCTTCTAATGCCTTATCGACCGTTTTATCCTGATAGGATTTCTCAGCCTTTAAACTCTCTATTAACGATTCATAATCTTTTGTATCTACACAGGGAACAAATGTTGAAATACAAAATTCTTCTGTTTTTACTTCCTTATAAACATACCCTATAAAAGCATAAAACAATTCTTTTTTTAATTGCTGATTGGTTCCTCTACATACAGCATTTAAATAGGGGCAAATATCAAATCCAAATGTATGCTGATTAACAAGAGAATTTCCTTCTTCATCTTTTTTCCATATTAAATTGTCAATAAGATATTTAAGAAAAGGATTATTTATTGTATTGGCTCCATATAAAAAGAAAGACCTATTTTCTTGTGAAGTCATATCACACATATCGGATACTAAACTTAAAGCTACTAAATCAGCATATTTAGCACTGCATTTCAATCCTTTTTTTTCATCAATATATTTTAAAAATTTTGCTACTACTCCTGTACCACTTAAAGCTTTATTCTTTACCCAGCCTTTTTGATTGCTAATTATAATTGTTTTATAATTACTTTTATATTCCTGCATATATTTAGGCTTAGGCTCAATCTTATGATGGTCAATAACAATTATATTAACATTTAAAAAATTTAAATTCATATGTTGAATATAATCATTGGTGCCAGCATCAGGTACAATCAATAAAGAAATATTATTTTCTATTATCCATGATACTACATTTTCTGTAATTCCATGTTTTTTATCAGAGTGAAAATATATTTTCAATTTTTCTTGCTCATCTTTTGGTAATAAATCTAATAAATATTTATATATACTAGCACAAGAACAAATACCATCTACATCACAATCTTGTATGAATCCTATGTTTCCTTCATTATCCAAAGTATCAATGAGAAGATTATAAGCATCTTCCATTCCATCATAAATATTGGGGGATTCCACATATTTGAAAGTAGGATAAAGATATTCCTGTGTATCTTTTATTCCAAAGGCTTGTAAATATTGTTCAAGCCACATACTTATTTCTATATTTGGAACTAGTTCTTTTACTTCCATTATTTTCCTCATTTATTATACAGAGAAAGGTACTCCATGACAGAGTACCTTTTACATAGGGTTACAAAGTGGTAATTACAGGTTAAAGCCGTCTGCACCAGTGGAGACAGTAACTTCTACCGCTCCCACATTTGCATCGTCCATAACCTCTGTTAACGTGTTAATTGAAAGTTCATACGCCACACGGGTTTCAAACTGGCGGTCATTGTTTACCTTCTTATCTTCATCAGGCTGAATGAAGATTTCTTTACGGTATTCCCGGCTCTGCATCCTTCCTTTAACTGCAATCTTATCACTTACTTTCAGATAAGATGCATGGTCAGCTTCTTTGTTCCAGGCAATGCAAGGGATATAGTAAGAAGCGTTTAACTGTTTGTTGTTTACTGCCAAAAGAATGTCAGTGATTCTGCTGGGCTTCTTGATTACATTTCCCTTTTCATCTGTTCTTCCAGGAGTTTTACGATAGTTTACTTCTTTGCAGATATAGCCCTTTAAGCTGATTTCATTTACATGCTTTGTCTCTTTAGCCATTAAAGTCATGGTTTTAACTTTGATAAAGATACGAAGTTTAACCCGGTCTGAAAGCTTTTCACTGAAAGAAGATAATCTTCCTTTAATCTCCACCACTGCACCAACAGGTTTCTTAATTGTTCTTTTAAATTCTCTTACGACCTGTTTTGGAACCATGATAGGGAGAACATCTTCTACTCCACTATCCCTTCTTACGATGATAGAGGAACTATACATTTTTGTTCCTCTACAGATGTGATTGAAAGAGAAATCTTCTTTCAGTTCGCCAATTAAATGAGCCGCATTGTTGGTAGGAATTGTGGAAGTGGTCTGATTTTTGTTCATGTTTAAATCTCCTTTAGTTTTATTTTTTAAAATTTATTTTTAAAACGTATACCGTTTTAAAATCGTTATCTTATACTAATTTCTTTTCTTTCCAACTTACATATAAATCATAAGCCGTTACAGATTCATTAAGTTTTAAAGTGTATTTGCCAGTCTTATTCTGGATTTTACCTTCGTTATTATTAAAGACAATCCTTTCATTTTTGTAAAAAGGATATCCATAATAATTGAAAGTTTTCTTAACTACACAATCAATTTTATCAATCATCTTCTTCTCCTTTACGGTCTTTTGGTTCCATAGTCAAATTACAATCTTTACATAATATATTTAATCCTAACGACCCTCTTACTGCTTCACCACAACCAGAACATGTATACTTAGTAGTTTTTTTGCTAGGGTCTTTTTCTGATGGAACCTTCACTGAAATTTTTCTAAAGAAACTAAAAAGTTCTTTTTTAACTTTTATATTTTCTACAAAGTCCATAAATTCTTCTGTAGGTTCGGTTAATGACCATCCAATAGTTGGTGCTCTATCAATATATAACCCTCTTAATTCAGCTTCCCTTTTAAATCTTTTGTTATGATAAACATTCCCATTTGATGTATCTTTAATATCATTAATATGACAATAAAGATGAATCATTTCATGTTGTAGTGTAGCACATAAATGGTAAATATTACGCTTTAAATGTTCTGCCGCAATATTTATTTCATGATATTTTATTATTTCTTTTTTATCTTTAGCTACTTCTACTTCCTTATCTGGAATGATTTCATTTTCTTCCGCTTTATTTTTCCATCTATCACTAGAAAAATGTCCATATGCTTTAACCGAAGATTGAATAGTAATTACAACTTTTGGTAATTTACCATCAAAATAATTTTCATTTAAAGCATCAAATATTCTGTATAATTCATTAGTTGCATTTAATATAAATCCTGCATCTGACATAGTATAGGCTTCCTTTCTTTTTCTATATTATATCATACTTATCTTTAGAAGTCAATACAAAATCCATGATTTCTTCAATTTTTACATTTGTATTTCCTGTTATTTTTTTATAAAGTCTTATTAATTCTTTTGTGTCTTTTACCAATTCTTCTTTTTCCTTTTTTCTGTTAATTCTCTTTGTTTTTTTCTTTTATTTTCATAGTAAGATTTTATTTTTGAATTATAATTAGAAATAGCTAATTTCATTGCATTTTCAGAAACTTTATCTTCTATAAAAAATCTATCTTTAGGATAATAATTAGCTATATAGTTATTAACTTCAAAATCATAAAGAGAATTTAAAGTATAATATATTCCATATTTTTCTCTAATACATAATTGTTCTTTTGTTAATTCTGAATCCCCATTTCTTTTATAATAAATATAATGAGAATTGATATAAACAATAGGAAATTTTTCTAATGCAAAATATATACAATCTCCATGTTTATTAAGTGTTAATTTATAAATGCGTTTAAATTTACTTAAATCTTTTCTATTGGGTACAAATACTGCCATAATTTTTCTCCTTTACATAAAACAAATAGTGGCTCTAGCAATTTTTAAACAAAGAATATGAAAAATTTCTTTTAACTCTTTTATGTTAAGAGTATTTAATTGCTGATGATTAGTAGGATAAAATAATTCTAATTCTTTTATCTTTTTGATATATTCTTCTTTTGTCATTTTCTTTTATTCAACAATTTTATAATTGTTTTCAAACTCCTTTTTTCTTATCATGTGTACGATTCCTTCTTCATCTTCCACTATATAGTCTCCTACATAAATAATTTCATTAATACGCATAAAACTATCTACATACTTGAAACTATTCTTTATCATGAAAGTGTTACCAACAAAATATAACACTTTACGTTTAAAAGCATTTATAAAAAAATTAGGCCGTTTTACTTCTACTGGAATATACATTCCTGTATACTGAAACACTTTATCTTTTTTAATCTCTTTCATTTTCATCTTTTCCTTTCTTAAAAAATTTTTTATATAAATATACAACTATATCACATATCTTGAATGTTATTATACTTACTAATAACAATGGAGAAATAATAATAAGAGTTAAAGCTTCTGCTAAATATCTAGCCCTACTTACTCCTTCTCTTGTAAAAAATATTGGCATTAAAGCATCAATAATTTTTATCTCTAATATATCTTTTAAATTAATTACTTCTTTCTTTATCCTTACAGTATCTTTTAAATTCTTCACTTTCTCTTTCATCTATACACTCCTTGTTTTTATATAGTAAATTCCAAATTTCCTCACCCTTATCCGATGGAGAATCTTTATAATCAAGTAAGGGGAAATCATCGTCTGCATCGTATATTACATTTACTTCTGCAAATCCTTTAAATTTATCAGCTATAGCTAATACTTTCTTTTTCCATAAAATAAATTTTTCTGTAAGTTCTCCCTTTTCATCATACATTTTTTCGTACTGTTTGTCAAGAGCAATATTTACTTTATTTATACCTAGTTTTAATAACATATCTCTACGTTTATTTTGTAGATTCATTCCAAACATTCCGACAGTATTATTCAGAAATAATATATCATTCATCTGCATCACACTTTTAGGGGCTTCAAATAAAGTAACTTCTCCCGTATATTCTATATTTGATTTTGTTAAATTTAATCCATAAAGTACATTAGATGTATTAAAGCGAAATTCAGTTCCATGATTTCCCTTTTCATCAACTCCATTTACTAATTTCACAGGTAAATATTTATATCCTGCTTCAATTAATTCTGGAACTAAGTTTCTCCCATGTAATCCTATAAGATTTCCATTTTCATCAAATACAGGAATTACTATTTGTTGTGCATAAGGATAGAAACAAATCTCAAACATTTCCATAGTAGGAATACTAATTCCATCGTCTATAAATGATTGATGATATATTTTTGGGAAAAAATTTAATATACTTTTATCATAAGTTTGTATTAAAGATTCACCATTTTTAATTCTGATGTATCTTCCTAAATCTTCTTCCCAATCATATATTTTAGTAGTCTCTTTATGGATGCGTTCAATATTATCATAAGGTATGTTACATACATCACATACAAATTTTAAAGCATCTGGAAAACTGCAAGTTTCTCCCAAAACTCTTTTACGCTTTTGTACTAAACTGTAAGGAGTATATGAAACACTACAATGATAACATAAAAAGAATTTTCTATCTTTATAGAAATAAAGTTTATTTTTTAATCCATCTGGATTTTTTTCATGGCAAATATTGGAAAACAATATTTCTTTATCATTCTCATGGTCAATTGTAGCCCCTAATGCTAAAGCAATTTGTCTATAATTATCTATAGTTAATTGTTTAGTTAATTTTTTGGCATCAATCATTATTTTTCTCTTTTCATTGAAAAATTACTGTGTATATTATATATAATAATATATCATATAAAATACTTTTTGTCAATAGTTTTTATCTTTATCCTTCAATTCGTAAAGTAAAATAACTCCCTAGTTTAAATCTGGGGAGTTATTTTTATTCACAATATTATTTACACAATGCTTAAACTACCTATTTTGAATAAATGAAAACTGCTATCAGGTTCCCGGTGTTAGCCCACCGGGACTTTTTATATCATGTCCACATATCCAGTCAATAATCATATTAATCAAAAAATTGCTTTCGATATTTATGTTTTTTCTTACTATTATTATAGCGTTTTATTAAATTTTGTACATCTTCTTCTCTTTTTTTCTTTTCTTTTTTTATTTCTTCTTTTTCTAAATATTGTTTTATATTTCGATTATACATAGAAATAATTTTTTTCATTATTTCTATAGACAATATATCATCTACGAAATATTCACGTAAAGAATAGTCATTCATATTTAAACAATAAATATCAAAAAGGCGTTCTAAAGTACATTGTAATCCATAATTATTATCTACGGTATTATATATAGTTTCCCTAATTAATTTCATATTTCCATTTTGTTTAAAATAAATAAAAGAAGAATTAAGGTAAATAATGGGAAATTTTTCTAATGTGAAAAATACATTCCCTTTAGATTTTTCAAGAGTTAATCTATAAATATGTTTAAATTTAGACAACTCTACTTCTTTTTCTTTAGGTATAAATACCGCCATAATTTTTCTCCTTATTTTAATCTTATTAAAACAACACCTGAACCTCCTGTAGAAATATATCCTTGATAATTTCCACCAGCACCACCGCCCGTATTAGTTCCTCCGTTACCAGCTTGCCAACTGCCATTAGAACCTCCACCGCCGCCCCCGGCACCGCCGCCACCAGGGCTTCCTCCACTTCTTCCAAAACCACCACCACCACCACCACCACCACCGCCTGAATATATAGTTCCATTAGATTCCCCAAACGCTCTTGTAGTAGAACCTTGACCTAGGCCACCACTACCACCTATACCACCTATACCACCTTGACCACCGCCACCACCATTAGAACCTCCATTACCACCTTTAATCCAAGCGGCCCCATTATTTGTGCCGCCGCCACCACCACCAGAACCACCTTGTCTACCTGCTGAATTAAATCTAGGGTTTCCATCTCCACCATTAGTACTACATAATGTACTACTTCCTTTTTTTACAGTGGTAGTTCCTCCTTTATTACCTCCATATCCACCTCCACCAATAGTTATAGATAACACATCTTTTTCAGCTACAGTTATATTATTAACAGTTTTGGTATATCCTGCACCGCCACCACCATTAGCATAATAACTAGAATCCCCATATTCACTACCACCACCTCCGCCAACACAGAAAACATCTATTTTAGAATATCCTGCTGGAATTGTGTAATTAGAAGTTGCTTTGATAGTAATTATCTGAGAACTACCTGTATTTACTGTAGCTTTTAATTGTGTTCCTAAGATTTCCCCATTAGATGTTACACAATAAGAGTAAACAATGAAGTAATACATAGTATCAAGAGAAGGAAGGGATAAAGCTGTTGTAGATATCCCTCCACTCTCTTGTGATGTTCCTACTCCCTTGTACCCTTCTATACCTGTATCTGGTGTAGGATAGGAACCTGTTTGATATCGGATATATACTCCACTATAAGGTCTACCTAGTTCTTCAATAGGATTAGTCCATTGGACTGTAATATTTCTACCACTAGAAACAGACAAAATTAAATTGCTTACATTTCCTGGCTCTAGGGTGCCTGTTAGTGAATTTTTGGGGTCTACAGTGTAAAACGTAGTACCTTTGGTTACATGGTTTTTTACAGCATCACCTGTCAACTGTAAGGAACCAGTCTCTACATCGTCTGTACTGGCCCCTACGAATTTGTAACCATCCATAACAACGGATGAATCGGCTGTCAAGCTATCAGGTATGCCCCCCCAGTTGGGAAGCGGTTTAGTATTGGCATCTTAATCTCCTTTATTTTATTTAAGTTTTGCTTCAATAAGTTTTGTTAATCTCTTGTGTTCTTCACGAATTACGTTAATAGCTTCACTTAATTCGTAAGTTTTTCTCTTAAGTTTACGTCTGGTCAATTCTTCTACAGCCGCATGAATAGCCGCAGGAAGTGTCCCATAATATCCCAAATCTTTCCATTTAGTATATTCTTTTTTTGACGTTTTGAGTTTTGCCCCTGTATCTTCTCTTAAAATATATTGACATGGGTCTACGTCAATATATAAATTTTCATAAACATGAATCATCTTTTTTCTCCTTTTATTTAATTAACAGTGAAGTTGTTTTTCTTAAAGGCCCTACTCCTTTAATTGTTTTTACTTTAGCATCTGCTAATAATTTCTTTTTATCCAGTTTTAAAGAAGCAGGAATCTTTTCAAAATATTTCTTTGGTATAAGGGTTTCATCAATTTCACCCAACTGGTCTGCCCCATTTTTTAACGTAATGGTATAAATATTTCCACCACATTTTTTAGTCCCAGTAACTTCCATAGCCCCCTTAAGAGCATCCTTAAGTCGATTCATGGAATTTTCCACTGTTTTCATTCTGGCATCCAATCTGGCTTTTTCTTTCTTAATTGCTTCAATCTGAATTTCGTACTCCTTAATTACATAAACATAATTTTCAGCTTTTGAATCAAGTTCCCCTCCCATTCCTTCCAAAGTATCTTTTAATACTTCTGAATCAGGTTCTTCCTCCAACATAATCATAAGTTTGAGCATATCCCCTGTAATTTCTCTTAAACTTCCCATCTTTTAACCTCCTTTTATTATATTATTTTTTGTTGTATATCATTCCAAACAAGAATACATATATTCTAAAAAATCTACCCACTTCCTGGTCACTTTCAACAAAATAATTATCACACAAATGCTTCCCATTTTCACAAGTTCCCAAAAATATTTTAATTCTGCCAACCAAAATGAGATAACTCCCTTTATTAAGTTTAATCGTTTCATCGTATTTTCTTATTGTTCCTTTCTTCATTTTATATACTTCAATTTTATTCATTATTTATTATTGTCCTTTCTACACTCAATGGAGAATTGAATTGATTGGTACAAAATATATCTTCTGTTCTACCCGTTCCTAAGTCTATATACTGCCATACTTTAACACCTTGCCCATACATAGAAAATCTGGTTTTATAATTATGAGTAATATGGGTAGGCCGCTTACAAGTACCAAATCCTTTACGATTTAATAATGTATCTACTAATTCCATTTCTTTAGGTCTTAAAGGAAGGATAATCCCTCCATCATCTAATTTAGTTTTAATCTGTTTTGAACCAAAAATACAATTTTCGTCAATAATATCATTAGCAGATTCTTTTCCATTAAGCTGAGTACCACTATAAGTTCCTATATCATATTCTTCTGATAACGATTTAAGAACTTTTGCAATCTCAAACAATACCATATCTTGACGAATAGGTGTACTGACTCTTTGTTTATATTCGCTACCAAATTCTGAGTTATCCCAAATATAATCAAAGAAGCAATATTTTGCACCCCATAAAAAACATTGCCTATAAATATCCTTTAACTTTGGCGTGGTAAAATCTGGCTGGTTAAAAATTTCAATATGAGATTCATATAAAATTTTTCCTGCTTCCAGTAATCTTTCTTTTTCTATTTTATTATAATTTCCATTAAGTATCCTATGATAAGGAATACCACTAATCCAAGAAATAAATTTAGGCTGTACCTCCGTTTTCTGTTGCATTTCTGTGTGAATCATAAAACCGTCACCATCACGATTAGGATTATCTACATATCTTTCTTCTTTGTAATCCCAATACTTAGTGGCGCATACGTTGCACAAATCTCCTATAGTTGTGGTTGTTTTGCCCCCTCCACTTCCACCAGACCTCAATAATAAATGTCCTTGTTGCCATCCTCGATAAAGAGTATTCATATAAGGAGACTGTAACATAGCACCCATAACAGGATTACTTTCAAATTCAAGTAATGTATTTTCCCAATCAGCACCAGCCCTCATAGTTTCTTTACATAATTCTGTATCGTACTTCATGTTAAGCTTATCAGTTTTCTCACTAATTTTAGCCAACATTTTCTTTATATCAAATAAATTAAGATTCTCTCTTTGACTTTCTTCTGTTTTATCTTCATCATAAAATGAAGTTATATCAATTCCTAAATCTTTGGCATCTCTCAATAAACTATATTTTCTTACAATATTGTAATGCAATTCATAATTATCTGGATTTACCAATTGTTTTGCAGTTGATATAAAATCCAAATAATTATTATCCATACATACTTCTAATTGCGAAGGATAATTTTGTAAGAATTTATCCAATATTATTTCATCTATTTCTTCTGCGCCATTTTTAAACAACCATGCAATAGATTTAAATAATATTTCATGAAATAGAATAGGTTTAAAATCATCTGAACAAATAGGAAATTTTCTACTTGTGACCAAAGAAGGATTTTGAAACAATATTCCTAATACCATAGAACTGTCAGAAGCAGAATAAAGCATTATAAATCCTCCCATTTCTTTATTTCTTTTATTGGCTTCTTTTTTGTGATTTTTACTATTCTATCACCTTCTTCCATAGTATTTACCATTTTTTGGATTTCTTGTTTTTCATAATAAAATTTCTTAGCTTCTTCATAATATCGAGGAAAGATTTGGCCTAAGCCATAATCTGGATACCAAGAATTTTGTAAAGTTTCAAACCAATATTGAAGGGTTAAAACCATTCCTGTCCATTTAAAATTATACTTGTCATGGTACATTCCTGCCTGTCTTTGAATGGAAGGATAATCACATTGTTTTACAGTAATATCAAAGTAAACATAATCTAAAAATGTTTCTTCCCAATAAGCTTCACTGCCTTTATATTTACTTTCATATTCTTGTTCTGAACAATAATAATATCTTTCTTTTACGGCAAAAGCTTTCTCTCTTGCAATTCTTTTACCGCAACAGCGGCAAGTTACTATGCCATCTGCCGCTGTGCTATTAATTTTTCTTCCTTTATTAGTTTGAAGTTCATTATTATAACAATCTTCATTGCAGTAATAACTTCTAGGTTTTGTAGGATGCGGAAAAGCCTGTATCTTATTTATTTTTTCTCCACAATACTTACATTTTACCTGTATCCCTTTTGATTGTTTAGGATTTAAATTATCTGCCAACTTTCCACCTCCTTAATAATTATTATATCATTTCATTTATCTTTTGTCAATATAAAGTTAATGGATTCTTATAAGAACTAAACCAGTTCCACCACTACCTCCCATTCCTTCGGCTCTACCACCACTGGATGAAGTACGAGAGCCGCCACCCCCCCGGCACCACCTCCGCCAGAGTAAAGTGTACCATTAGATTCACCAAATGCTCTTGTGGTTGTTCCTTGACCTTTACCGCCACCTGTAGAAGCATTATTCGCCCCACCTTCTTTACCATCAGCACCACCAATACCACCTCTAAAGTGAAAATCCGAAGAACGATTAGCCCCTCCTTTACCTCCACCTGAACCTCCATTTTGACCATAAAAATCTTTATATCCTGGTGAATTTCCTCCATTAGCTGTACATAGTACTGTTCCACTACGAGAAACCGAAGTTACACCTCCATCTGGTTGAACATTGCCAGAATTAGCATTTCCTCCTGCTCCAACTACACAATTCAATACCTGTCCTGCTGATACAGCTACGTTTCCTACAGTAGAAGTATATCCACCTCCACCGCCCCCACCTCCATATCCAGAAGAACTTGAACTACCATCTTGACCTCTACCACCACCTCCACCACCTCCAACACAAAAGATATCTACAGAAGTGTATCCTGCCGGGATGGTATAGTTAGAAGTTGATTTTACAGTTATAGTTTGAATGGCCCCTGTCTTAATAGTTCCTTTCAATTGTGTTCCTAATAATTCACCATTAGAAGTCACACAATAAGAATAACAGATAAAATAATAAGTGGTATTTAAATCTGGTAAAACTAAATTAACCTCAGATACAGCAGATGGGTTTTTATTACTTCCTACTCCCTTGTACGCCTGTGTACCACTAGTTGTAGAAGGGTAACTTCCAGTTTGATATCTGATATATACCCCACTATAAGGACGACCTGATGTAGTTGCAGGATTAGTCCATTTTACTACAATATTCCTGCCACTTGATAAGGTTAAAACTAAATTACTAACATTATTAACTTCAAGTTTTCCTGTTACTTTTGTTCTGGGATTAGTAGTGTAGAATGTTTTATCTTTTAATACATGATTAGCGTTAGCATTACCTGTAATTTTTAGAGTTCCTACTTCAATATCATCTTGAAGTGAACCTATAAATTTGTATCCTTCTAGTACTTCTGCTGGGGTTGTATTTAAATCATCTGGTATGCCCCCCAGTTGGGAAGCGGTTTAGTATTGCCATAATTTAACCAATTCCTTTCTTTATTTTTTTGATTAACAAGTTACATTTTTATAAAATTAATCCCTCCACCAAACGGCAGAGGGATTAATCTATCTCAACACGATTGGAGATATAATATCAGGCGCAAATTCATCAAAGAAAGTAACTCCAATTATTTTGATATGCTCACAAGTTTTAAGAACTAAAACATCGTCATAAGCATCCAAATAATATTTGAATTTTTCTTCCATGTTTTCTGCCATATTAATTATAATCTCAGGTTTTTTTAATCTATCGTCTTTTATAATAACAGCAATAAACTTATAATCATTTTCCATTGCTATTAAAAAATAATTGACGAAAGATTCTCGGCTAATGTATGGATTAGCTACATTACTTTTTTTCTTTGGTTTTGGTTTACGATAAGGATAATAACCACTTACTCCCATTATTCATCCTCCACTACAATTCCTCTGTCACAAGCAAAATCCACCAAAGTATTATAAATACTTTCCAGACAAGAAACTTCTTCGTCCGTGGCAGATGTTACAGTACGATTTTTACCTAACTGTCCATAAACCACATCATTTACAAAATCTGGATAAGGTTTATATAATCTAGCGATATAAGGTTTGATTAATTCAATCCAATCCTCTTTTGTATGTGCTGTATCTGTCACAGAAAATGTAGTTAATCCAACATTTTCATCTTCTGCTGATTTTGAAATAGCTCTTTCCATTGCTTCACACATATTAGCCGCTGTAAATGGCTCAATATAAGTCTGCATTGCATAACGACTTCTTGCGAATACATGAGATGTTTTTTTGCAGATACCAGTAGACTTAATAGTCATATTGGTTTCTGGGTCAACACCATTTGCCTTTGTATAAATAGTAAAATCACAAATATCACGTATCATACGCATAGAAGATTTTTCATTGCCGCTTCCCTTTGGCTGATAGAAAGGAATAATTTCCCCTGTAATTTCATCAAAATGTTTATCATCTATTTCTTCATGGGCTATAAAAACAACAAAATAACCCATAGATGTAAGCTTATTAATCTGTGTGGCAAACTGCCGTCTGGCTATTTTATAGCCGTTTGCTTTACCTTCAATTTCAGATAAATCTCTTACACCAAAAGTTTTACATACAGCCTGTTCGCAAAGGTCAACAAGATTTTCTGCTGTATCTACGATAATGGTAAAGAACTTTGCGGACATTTTCTGATAGGTAGAAGGATTAGTTAATAAAGAAACATAAGTTACAAAATCAGCCCATGAATTAACTGGCTTTTTATAACCTCTTACACCATTACCACCAGATTCAGTCATTAAAAGTAAGGCTCTGTCACATTTCATTGCTTGAAAGGTCTTACCTGTGTCGTTGGCACCATAAATTAAAACTTTTTGTCCTGCTAACCCACCAACCATATCCTCAATCTCTAAATCTAATAATGGATTTGATTTCTTTTTCTCGATTTTTTCTGACATTTTATATTACCTTTCTTATTTTTATGATGATGAAGTTAAATTATTAAATGTTACAAGGCAGTAGAGAGGTTTTAAGTTAATAGGCTACCCAATTCCCCACCTCTTACATTAAAACCTCTCCTATACCCTTTGTAACGTTTTTTAGCCTATGCTTAGAATGGTGCACCCTCCATGCCAGACATTGGGGCTACATTTGGCTTTCTGTTTCCTAATCCCTTAGACTTCCCGGCTTTAGAAGCAGGGGCCGCATTAGCAATTGAACCGTCTTTTGCTTTATCTTCAAGAGCCTTAAGCTTCATTTCTCTTTCAACCATAAGAGATTTCATAATATCTGGCGTGAAAGGCTTTTTCTTTTCATCTTCTGTATCTTCATCATAGGCAGGTTCTCCACCTATAACAAGCAGTTCTAAAATCTCAAACCCTTCATTAGTATTGGCTTTTCTACCAAAGCCGCCTTTTTTCTGCTTCTGTCCTCCTATACGATGCATATTAAGTTCTACACCCAAACAGCACGTATCTCCTGGCGCATATCCTGGAACCTGTTCACCTGTAATTTCATCTACATAGCCATCGACAAATGCTTCGGCTAAATCTTCTGGAACAATCAAAGTGAAAGGTTCTGCTTCTCCACGGAAATTGATGGTAATAAATTCCACCATGTAGCGGCCTGTTTCTTCTGGTTCATCACTTTCATTTTTAGGAGGAATTGTTTCAGCCTTAATACTTCTGATTACTCCTTCTAACTGGAAGTCTGTCTGAGATTCCTTATCTGCATTTTCACGGTTCACCTTAATGATTCTTACCTGTGGTGATGATACCATTTTGCCTGAGTTCTGATTGTACCTGTCCCAGCAACCTAAGTTTACAGTTGCGCTTATAACATCAGGAGTTAAATCTTTGTTCTTTGCCGCATCTGCCGCTGAAACATAAGAATTATGCAATGTTTCCATGTTCGCATAAAGTTTTGCTTTATCTCCTTTTCTGTTATATTCTGACTGATTGATTCTCAAATTGTAATCTCCATTCTTTGTAGAAATTACAATGTTGCCCTGTACCGCATTACAGGTCATTTTTGTGCCGTCCTCTTTTTCAATTTCCACCTGTTTGATTTCTGTAGATTTCTCAGACAGAACGCCGATGATAAGTCCATTATTGATTGTCGCTCTTACATTTTCCATTTAATATCTCCTTATTTTAAAAATTAATTTTAATTATTTTTTTACTGATTGGACTTTTTACCCTTAAGGTAAAGATTACGTGTTCCTTCTTCCAGCATGCCTTTTTTATCAAGTTCTGCTGAACAAAATGCTTCAATGTCTGCAATAGTCTTTCCTGCCGTAATTAAATCTTTTACAGTCTGAATGGCAGAATAGTAACTTGACAAAGCCGCATTAATAGCTATTGTTTTTTCACTTTCTTTAATTCCATTCATCATATAAGCTTTTTTAGTTTTAAAAGCTTTACTATTGCGATTGAAAACTTTTTTTGCTGGTGCACCACCCATTTATAAACCTCCTTCTCTGAATTAAATTGTTATTGTTTCTATATCATACAACAATTTAATTTAATTGTCAAGAAGTTTCTGAAAATTTTCATAAAATTCTTTTGTTTCTTCATCCGAACAATGAAAAGTAACTACTAATTCCCTTGATAAATCCAAAGAGAATATTCCCATTATAGATTTTGCATCTATTGTGTAATGATTTAAAGAAATATCTATATCATAGTTTTGTTGAGAAGTAAATTCAACAAAAGCTTTTACTTCTTCTGGCGTATGAAAATGGATTTTATATTTTGTCATATATTTCCTTTCTTATTTTGTGCTGAACCAATGATTACCTAATTTGGTAAAATTGCGTCCATTGGATTTTCCTACAGAAAAATAAACATAATTAGTGGAGAAAATAGTTGTCCCATTTTCTACCACATATTTTACCGCTTCATAATTTTCTTCATTAGGAACAGTACCTTTGAGTTTACTTGTTGTAGAAAATTGTCTCTTTTCGTATATAACGTCATAAACAGTATCTTCAAAATCACTGTCTAAAACTCGATTCAATACAACTTCTACTACTGCTTTTTGTCCATCCAGAGATTCGCCCCTAGCTTCATGGAAAACCAGAGCGGCAAGAAGGTCTATATCATCCTCTGAAATGGATATAGTTTCATAGGGGTTTGTAGTTTCTGCTTTTGCTATGTTTGTAAACATTAATGAAAAACTTAATGCTAACAAACATATAATTGATTTTATTCCTTTCATTTATACCTCCGTATTTTTTTATTTTTATCTTAGAACATTCAATTTAACCACCTTCTTTCTTATTTTTATTTGAAAATATTCCTGGTTCATATTGTCTGGCACATCTCATAGCCATTACATATTGACATTTATGAATACCTTCCATAAAATCTTTTTGTTCATTAGGATGTTGGGAATCTAGTTCTAAAAATAAATTCCAACATCTAGTTAATAGTGTCATTACCATTATTTCTTTTATTTTCATTTTTCCTCCTATGCTAACTGCATATTAAGCATTACATTTTTCACAGTTTCTTCTGTATTATGAGAATATCTCTGAGTAGTAGAGATATCAGAATGACAAATTACATCTTTAGCAATATTGATTCCATACTCATTACATATCTCACTAACATAAGTATGTCTTAAAGTATGATTACTAATATGTTCTTCAATATCTGCTTTTTCTGCAACCTTACGTAACATTTTAGAAATACAATCCCTTCTCATTGGGGTGCCATGATTACTAACAAATAAGTTAGGGATTCCTGAATTTTTACGTACTTTTATATATTCGTCTACAATTTTCCTACATTCTTCATTAAAGTATATTTTTCTCTCCCTATCCCCTTTAATTTTAATGGTTACAGTTTGAGAATTATACTGCTCTAAACTTAAATTAATAAGTTCACTAACACGCATACCCGTAGAAAGATATATAGCAATAATAGCTTTATCTCTAGGATTGCTGGCTTCTGTTAATAAGTTTTTAGCTTCCTTCATAGGAACATAGTCTTTCTTTTTATTCTTAATTGTTGGAGATTTTATTGTTGTTGCTGGGTTTAATGTCATAGTACCAACCTTACATAAAAAGTCATAGTAACTTTTTATAGCTGTAAGCTTTCTAGCGATTGTAGCACTGGCGTACCCTCTTTTAACCATCTCTGATTTCCAGTCATAAACTTCTCCATATGTAATTTTTGTTTCTTCTGTATTTACAAAATCAAAAAATTGATTAAGGTCACTTTCGTAAGAAATTCTAGTATCTTCACTTTCAAACCCACCTAAAAATCTTTTAATATTGTTATTCATAAGTATTACCTCCTTTATTTATATATTTATATTATCATACTTTCTTTAAAAAGTCAATAGTTTTCATCATAATTTTATAAAAGCACCCTTATGAGGTGCTTTCTTTTTCTGCCTGTATCATATTTCTATTTTTAAATTCTATATAATCTAAGACTTCTACGTCTTTATCTTCATTGATAGAGTACTGTATTTTAGGAATCTCCATACGACATTTCATAGGAACGGTTTTATTTCTTATCTGTTTTATTAATTGTTTAAAAGTTCTTTTTAAAATTTCTTCTGAGCCTACTCTTTTTTCTCTATGGACTATTGTGTCCCCTGTCCATATGATAAATTCCACTTCATATTCTGTAAAAATATTTCCAAAATTCATTCGTATCCAATCTTCCATATTAATGTTTGTATACATATAGTTCTCCTATATCTCTAAATAATTTTCCCAATAATAATCCAGGTAATCATCCTGGTATACTTCTTTAACCTCCCTATCAGTATAATCATAACTAAAGTTGACAAAGATATTATCTTTTTTCTGTAGCCAATACACCTCAACAATATTTCTAACTTGTGGTCTATCTATTTTAAAATAGTCAGCCATCATATCAAAAATTTGTTCAGCTTCATACTGCGTTTGAGCCGCAATTACACATTTCTTTTTGTTTTTGGTTCTATGTCCGCATTCAACATACGTATAATAAAATGTATATAAGGTGAAACTAGGATTCTTTTTATCCTCTTGTTCATCCAAAATTGCTCTTTGTCTTTGTTTCCACCTTTCATATTCATCTGAACTACCAAAATTCAAAGGCTTTTTTCTTATATAACTTTTTCTTGATTTACCACTCATATTTTTCTCCTTTCTTATTATGTAAATAAAGGGGATACTCACACTGGCAAGCACCCCCTCCATTTTAGCATATATGACTGAATCCCTTATTGGGCGATTTGTTTTTCAACAATTGATTTTACATTCGACTACGCTGTCGATTAGCGGCTAAAAAATATATATTTTATTATTTATCATAAGGGCTTATCACGAATATAATATAGGATGAATTTCATAGAAATTCTTTTCTTATGCCGGACTCCCGGCTTGCTAGGTTTTAAATTTTATTTATGCCGAATTATCAGCGACTATTTAATTGTTTTTTAATTTATCGGCGGTGCTCTACTATTATTATTCATTCTATTAATTTCCTTTTTAATTTTTATATCTCTCTTACAATAAAGAGTATATCATATACTTTATAATAAGTCAATCACTTTTTCAAAAATTTTTTAATTTATTTTTTTCATGTTCCGAATCACTTTATATCCAATTCTTTTTTTAATTGCTTTAGTAATTTATTTATAATTCTACTAATGTTAGAGTGAGTCATGTTAAATTCTTTTGCGATTTCTATTTGTTTATAACCAGCAATAAATTTATATAATATCTTTTTTTCTTTTTCGTTTTTAATTTTATCCAAAAAATTCTCTAAAACTATTTTAATAATAGTTTCATTTTCTACATCACATCTTATATCAGAAATGCAATTTAATCCATCGTTTATTTCTTTATCATCATTAATTTTCCTAGATGTATTATAATGAAAAAGATATTTTTCTCCTTCCCTCTTTTGCGTGGTTTCTTTTCTCCATTGATGTTTTACTTCATTCCACATAATAAAATACGCATACGTAGAAAATTTTGAACCTTGCTCTGGATTAAAATTTCGTGCGGCTTTTACTAAACCGATAGCCGCAATATCATAGTAATCATCTATAGTTAAATTCCTACTTTTTAAGAAAGAATAAATAAGATTATGATTTTCTGTAATAAAATAATCTAATTCATTCTTTGTGTAAGGGGGTAGTTTCAACGTTTCACTTCCTTTCTGAGTTTCAGACAATTAAAACCGATTTAGATTTTATATATCTAAAAACCAATTTAAATTTTCTGATATCTTATATATTATATATCAACAATTATTTTAAAACCTATTATGCCATTCTCTACATAATAAGGAATAATAGAATTATACTCTGTGGTACATATTACCCTTAACATACATTCGGCATAATCTTTACCTGTCATATCACAAATTCTTCCTTTGTATAAAGTTTCACCCCCACATACATTAAGATGAAGCCCTCTTGTGTCTAAATTAGATGAATAACTTTTGTTCTTGTGAATAAAGACATAAGTATTACTATCTAATTTATTTAATATATCCACTAAAAATATACTTTCCATAAATTTTCCTTTCTTTATTCTTTATTTACTTTTCTGACTTTTATATCCTTTAAAAAATCACCAAAAGTTGCATAATATTCCCTTGCGCCTTTTAACCAAATAAGATATTTAGCTTTAGCATCTGATTCCGCTTCTATAAAATTTCCTTGCAGATGTTCTACTGAGTTTGATTCATAATAATAAGTATTCATTTTTTGTCTCCTTCATAAAAAATATTTTTTGATATTATCTTTAAAAATCCTATTTATAAATCTTAATTATACTATAACACAAAATAAAAAAATTGTAAAGAACAAAAAATAAAACTTTTTCAATTCGTAAAGTAAAATATATAAAAATAAAAAACGGCTGGGGAATTTTTAATATCGCCATTACCGTTTTTTTATTTTATATATTTTCGCCCGGAAATTTTCTTTATCGCCATTCTGGGATTTTTAGATTACCCCAATTTACATATAAATTATTTATACAATTATTTACAAAAAATATTTTTCAAATTTAAATTGTAAGAATTTTCTAACTTTTAAAAATGGTCGCAAAATTTTTGCTTGTTTCTGCTGTCTCTGTCTGTCTGGTTTCCATCCTGTTATAAACTCGTAAAAGGTATTTCTAGCCATTTTACATATACACTTGATACTTTATCCATCTTCACTACAAAGTGGCTAGAAATGGCTTATAATGCGTTATACGGCATGTTGACATAACACTATGTGGTAAGGAGGATATAACGCCCCTCATTTTACATTACCCGGCCATTTCCTCATGAACACTGTTAAAATTGGTCTTACTTGCCTTTACCGGGTTTTAACAATCTTCCTACACCCTCTAAACCTCTCAGAATTGTCATAGACGACCTAAACGCTCTTAAGCTTATATAACTACCTTAAAGCCTTTAAATTCGATTTTCGTTGATTCTGATAATCTCTAGTAAGTTAATAGGAATAAGTTCTAGTCTATAACATATAGACTTTTACACTTTACTTTATCAAATTATCAATGTACTGTAAAATAAAAATAGGCAACCCCTAAAGTTTTTACACTTTAAAGATTGCCTATACCTATTTTAACGGTTTTATAGTGGCTATTTAATTCAATGTTCCCATGTCAACCTTTTAATACCATTCACCCATATTTCTATATTACTACCTTCTCTAAACCACTCTACAGCGGTTTTATGGACTTTTGTACATTCCCCGTGGTAGTGTTCATGTAATATTTATTCATTTGTTATCTGCTCCTTTCTTCTTTCCTTATAAGAATACCATACATTTCATATAAAGTCAAGTCTGAATATTTACTATTTTAAACTGTAATTATCTGATAATTAAAAAATTGTAACTTTCATGTTTGCACAATCAAGCTTGCATTCCACACCATACATTATGTAACTATTTAATTATATAATAATTATATCATCATTTTATGAATCTGTCAACTACTTTTCATAATAAAAACCTTCCATTTCTGGAAGGTTTTAAAAACTTAAACTTAATATGCATATGAAATTTTATTCATGATAGCCCCGTACCGTGTTCCCTCTGGATTGTATTTAAACATAGTATCAATTGAAGTACTGGCCCCAGATGGTAAAGTACCACTCCAATTTGACCATTCACACACCACAATGTCGCCCTTGTCGTTAGCCCCAAAGATATCATATTTAAAGTAATCAACTGTTCTATCAGAACCATTTGTAACTTTTGCTTTAAAACGTACATAGTCCCCATCAAGAGTGAATGTAGCATCTGTAATAGTAATTAGTTCTTCTGCCGTCTTGGTTCTTTCCCTTGGGGCTGTAGTAGAAGTTTCTTTTTTAGGAACAGTAGCTTTCTTTGGGGGCTGAGTAGATTTTGGCTTGTAATCTGCATAAGGTGCTTTTATTTTTTCAATCCGTGGAATATTTTCCAATGCATTCATATTTACCCTGTTTTGATAAATAAAGTATCCTATCAGTATAGCCATTCCCACCATACAAATTAGTACAATTTTTGCAATTATTTTTTTCATTTTTTATACTCCTTTTTTATTTTTTTATTCGTAAAACTCACCATTTTCATAAAACCAGTAATCATTACTTTCACAATGTTCTTGTAAATCTTCATCTGAAATTTCATAAAAGAAATTATATCCCATTTCTTTAAATTCATTAGTTAATGCAGTTAAGGAATCCACAAAAAATCTTTGGAATTTTTTAACAATACCAATGGGAAATTTTAAATTGTGTTTAACGTATTTCCCATAATCTTTTTCTTCTTCTAAAAAATCAACAATTCCCATTATACAGGCTGGCTCATAAACTCCATAACTTACTTGTGGTAATTTTATGGTTTCCATTTCTTCAAACCATCCTATCAACAAAGATAGTTCTTCTTCCGTAAATAAATCATGAGCATATTCATATGTTTCTTGATTTAATTTTTCTTTTTCTGCAAACCATAATACATCTTTTAAAGAAATATTCCCATTAATATTTACATAATCACCCTGGAAACAATTCAAATTATAATTTGCGTTTAAATCTGAATTAGGGAAAAACACATCTAATTGAGATTTTAAATCATCACTGAAAATATTTGTATCCTGACCATCTAAATACCACTGTTTAACTACCTCTTTTGCTTCTTCATTTAATTCCTCAAACCTATATACATTAAATACCATTGTTACTTCTTTCATTATGTATTTCCTCCTTTAATTTGTTTGTTTAACTATGTATTGAGTATAACGCATTTATTTTATTTTGTCAATACTTTTTAAAAATAAATTTTAAAAAATCCCCATTGTTTAAATGGGGATTTTACAGTCTTTAGAATGGTGCAATACCTAACTTCGACTTGTTTGCCTTTTCCTGCTCTTTGGCTTTTCTTTTTTCTTCTAATTGTTTGTTATAGTCTGCCGTAGACATAATAATGGGTTCCTCTTTTTTGGGGGCCGCTGTTTTAGGTGCAGTAGGTGCCTTTTCTTTTTCTTTTGGATTGGATACAGGTTTTTCTGGCTTTTTTACCGTTTTCTTTTTTGGTTCCTGTTTTGGTTCTTTTGATTCTTCCACTTTTGGCTGTTCTAATTCTAATTCTAATTCTGGTTCTGGTTCTGAAATAACAGGCTCAGACAAATCATTTATGTCCACAATCTCGCTATAATTTTCTCCTTTTTCTTCTTTTCCTTTTTGGTCTTTTTCATCGTCTTTTTCAAACTCAGCCAAATTTGTGCTGTATACGTCCTCTTTTTCACCATTAAATAATTTTTCATAATGGTTCATAAGCGCATTGTGACGCACTCTTATGCGGCTACGGCTTGCACTTGCATTATTGAAAACTTCATTATAAATGTTGTTGATGGTTGGTTCTTTTGTGCTTTTACCATCATAAAAGCTTTCTATAAATTCCACAAATTTTGCCGGGTTGATATCATCCTCTAGAGCCTTATCTATAATTGGAACTAAAGATAAGAAATGAGTTTTGGTTATCATACGTTTGGCAATTTTGGGAACAGATATATTGTTGTACACTGTTAAAGCAAAATCTAACACGTTGTTGATGCGGCTAGAATCTTCGGGGGTAATATCAATACTCTTTAATTCTGCCTTAATATGGTCACTCATTAAGTTAGGTTCATCTTCATTAAGCATAAACCATATTTTTACAATCATGTCAAAAGAGCTGTTTACCATAGCTTTTTCACTAAACATTTTTGTGAAAAGTTCATGACCCCCTAAAGATTTGATTGTATCGCGGCTCTTTGCTTGTGCTCTTGCCAACTCTGTATTGGTAAGAGATTTACCATTGTTAAGTTTAAAGAAAATCATGTCCGCCTCAATATCTGTAGCATTGTCAATATAATAAATAGATATTGTGGCATCCCTTATTCTGTCTTTTTCGTCCTCTGTTAAATCATCCCAGGATAACCCGTTAATGTTTTCTAACTTTTTATCCTCACCTCTAGGGATTCTAAAATCAAATTTATCCCCCTCTTTGTACTCTGGAATTTTAGACAACTTAAATTCACCCTTCATGAAACGATAAACGGTTGTACACCTCTGCTGACCGTCCCTGGCTTCCATTTTATACTTGTTATCCTCTAGAGATAACCGCCGTAAAAAAAGTGGTGGGATAATGTCTCCATTAAGCAGACTATGCACAAATAAAGACTGTCTACCAATGTCCCATACAAAACCACGCTGTACAGGGCAACGGAAATTAATATTACCAAACTCTTTTAATAACCTTTTCATCGTCCAAGTAGTAGTTGTAATACTATACATAATTCTTTCCTCCTGTTTTTCACTTACAATATTTATTTGTTAAATACATTTTACTATAAGAAATAATAAAAGTCAACATTTTTTACAAATTTTCATCTAAAATAAAATCAAAGAAACATTGCGCTTTATCAACAAAAATTTTGCGACCTTCAAAAGCTAATTCAATACTTTTTTTGCAAGATAAGTCCATACCTACATACTCCCTTAAAAATTGATAAAAATATTTTAAAGTAGTAATAGAATAATTCCATTTGTTACTAACAACTATTTGCTTTTTGTTGTAATCTACCTTACAAATCAAAGAATCATAACTTTGAAAAATTTCTGTATGATTATCTTTTGTATTGATAATCATTACAACTTGATTTTTAGCAGTGTTTCCCGCTCTTGTTCCTCTTAAAAATTTTGTCTTATATTCAACATTTTTTAATGTGCTCATATTAACAAATCTCCTTATTATTTACTAGCATATAAACCACTTAATGATTTATAAAATTTATCACTTGACCATGGCAACAAAGGACTTCTTACAATTTCTGTAGTCCCATCTACATAAAAAATTTTAGCTACTTTATTTCCGTTTTTGTCCAAAGTAGAGTACCATTTCCATACTGTTTTACCATTCCATGTTTTTAAATTAGACATAATTATATCCCTTTCTATATCCAAGCTGGAACTTTGTTTGATTTTGGTAAATTAGTTAAAAAATCTATAACATCCTGTAGTATTTCTTCCTTCAACCAACCATGACCGTATTTATAGCCGCATACAGGACATTCCCTTCCTAATAATCCTAATTCATTATCTGAGTAATCTATCCACCCTCTGGTTTTATGGTCTGTATTAGAGTGGCCTAAACAGTTTTTCTCTGTATATTCATAGCATTCACTGTCTGAAAATTCACTACCATTATAAGATTTTTTCTCAAATGGTAAATTGTAAATTTTTGTTTCTTCCAAAGTAGGAAAAAATGGCTCATGATTTGCTAAATATTTTAAAGCACGATTTTTTGCTTCGTTCTGTTTTTCTCTGGTTTCCCTGGTAAGTTTATAAGTTTTTACTTCAACTTTTTCCTCTGCCATTTTATCCCATCCTAATTTTTTCATATGGCTACAATAAGGACGCATATCGTTTAAATGCCATTCATCCCATATATCACAAAATTTTTGTAACATATCAGAAGTCCATTCTTTTGTTGGTACTCCTTTTCTTATTTCATTTACACACTGACCGCAACTTCCCCAAGAATTTCCATTTGATTTAGGACCAATTACACCAGTAATGGACAATTGTCCATCTTGATATTCGATTTTACAAAACGAATTTACACGCCGTTCTTTGCCATTGTAAATATATACTTCGTTAGTACATGGGTTAATAATTTTCTTAAAATTTTTCATTTTGATTTTCTCCTTTTCATATATGCGTTTATACGCTTTCTTTTCTCAATGCTAGAAGATATGACTTTACTTCGATATTCAGTTTTGAATTAGATTTTTTAGAATGTTGCTTTAGAACTTTGTATTGCTTCGTTTGATAAATACATGATATCATATACATTTCTATATGTCAATACTTTTTTAAAAATAAATTTTAAAAAATAAAAAAGCCTAACAATTAGACTTTTTATAAGATACCCCCTAGTTTCAGCTATTATTAATTTTCTCATAGTATGGAAAACAAAAAGCAAAATAGATTTTCTTATGTCTTTATATTATATAGTAGTTATTTTATTTTACAGTTCCCTTCTTTACCACTACACCCATTACAGATTCTAAACCATGTTGATTTAAGTATTCTTCAAATTCTTTATTGGCTTTCCTCTGTAATTCTTCCATTTTATCATATATTCTTTTTTCTAATTTTTTATTGATAGATTCATCAACAAAAAATATTCCAAAAAAATTACTATCCATAACTTAAATTTTCCTTCCTTTATAATAAGAAATAAAAGATTATTTATTATCATAAGTTGTATTCATTTTTTTATTTTACTATCCATCTATCTATAAAAGATTGCGTATGATTATTAGTAGCTTTTCTTAATTCTTCACCTGCTTTATTTGCTTTTTTCAAGGAGGAATAAACACCATGCATGGTTGTATCTGTTTCATTTGTATAGGTGTAAAGTACGTATACATAATTTTTATAAGTTTTTCTTTTTGCTTTGTCCATTTATTTATCTTCCCTTCTTTAATTTAAACTACAAAATTTTTATACTTTTATATTCTGCATCCTTGAAAAAATATAATATAGATATAAACTGTCTTATTAACAAGCCGTTTATCACTATATTATTACTTTGATAAAAGAGAATATAATTATTACTAATACTACTATAACATAAGAACAATAAAAAAGCAAGTATAAAAATCATACTTGCACATAAAAAGCCCCTGGAAATTTTCAAAATGTGAATTACCCCTTATTCCTGGATTTTCTGGACTTTTGTAAAAATTGCTCTTGTATTTCCTTCCCAAAATTTTCCATTTTTGAATCTATCTAATAATAAAAACAATTTGAATAGACATAAAAATTTTTGAGATTAAGGAAATAGTGCCAATCAAGGAATAACTGCCGGGTTGCGATAGGGCTACAACGCACTACAACCATGCTACAACCGTTTTAAGGATGGTAGGTAAGGAAATGTACACCCATGGCACAAAGTCCTGTTATACGGCCTTGTACGGCCTTATAATCAAGGTTGACATAATACAGTCTTGCCCCATACGTCCCATCATAACGATTATTGCCACCTATCCATTGTCACATACACCCCACCATCAATCCATACAACGCCCTAGAATGCCCGTAAAAGCTTTTGAATGAGTTAATGATAGAAATATACCATAATCACCCTAAAATCCCTTTAAAGGCCCTTTAAACGCTTTACAGGCAAGGTTTACATAATACAGCTTAAAAGATTGATTGCCCCATGCATCCTGCTGGCCTGTTATCCGTGACCAGCTTATGGCCCCTTGCGTCAATATGGTTACAAGGCCGTAAAAGGGACTACAAACCGTTGTATGGCCCCATGTGGTGAAATATGCTACTGTACCCCTAAAGGCCCTGGAAATGGCTTGTAATGCGTTGTAGGATAGGTTGACATAATTTTGTTGTCATTGTGCTACGATTCTATAAAAATAATTTTCATAGATTCATATGTGGTGAAAAAATTTTCGTCACATATCAACCCACGAAAAAAAGGTGGTACACATGCACCACCTATGAAAATGTAATACGATACCAAACAGTAACGTGTGCTATTAGGGTTGTGAGTTAAAATTTAACCCCCTTTACCAAATTTGCCCTGATAAGGTATACGCTTAAGTGTACCTTTGGGAACGTAACCTTACGTTAATGATGTATGACTAAACATAATATTTTACCTCCTTTATATACCTTTTCAAATTCTTAAACAGTCGTCCAATGACACACGTTTACCATACGATATAAAATAATAATTACCCGTTATGGTAGTTTTAAGTAACGATTTATGATACGTTGTCACCTGTTTAAACTCTGGATATCCGTTGCTATTTGTGTCCCATAATATAATTTCGTGGGATTCTGACCAGTAGACATAATCTTCTATTCCAGATTCAATTCCGTGAATAGATATACCGCTTAAACCTGTACTGTAAACGGCTTTTACATCATGTGTGGTGCAATACTCTTTTTTTGTCATTGTGCTAACCTCCTGTATTCTTTACTTGCATATGTACTTGTTATTTTCGTTGTGTCATGCTGACCACGCTTATATAATACCGCTCAAACAATTTTTCGTCAATATGTAAAAATAACTAAATTGCAATCAATTTATTATACATAATAGCTAAAAATAAATAGTTGAAATGTTGCAAAAATTACAGTTAGTAATGACTATTATTACATTTGTATAAATTAGCACCCACACAATTTCACTTTATTATATATAATCACATATCAAAAAATGTGCCCAAAAGTTATGCAATATGTATAATTACATATGACTAACCATGATTATGCACAAAAAAACAGTGTCAAAAAAATATAACTTATGTCTATTATTTATATTGGGAACTTGAAAAAGTAATCTGAAAAATCCCTATAAAATCAGAATTGATTAAATAGTGTTTCGCCCTTATAGCTTTTTTATATCTTATACGATTTGACAGGCACTAAACACTGTTTAGACATATGATTATCATTGCTATTATTGCATGTGTGCGGATTGGGCCACTACGTGGTTTTCATTGGATTTCAAAATTTCTGATAATTCAATTTTAGTAATAGAAATTGTATGACTAAACACTGTTTAGTGCTTCCCAAAACGTGCAGTATTTAAAAAGACACCTATTATACGATTACAGAAGCACTAAATGCGATTTGCACATACAATTTCAATTACTATTTCAATAGGTGTGACTGTATGTGCCATTCAAATAAAACCATTACTAAAATTCCCATTGTCAGATAATAACATAGCATAACATACTATGTATCATAGTTTCCATTGGAAAAGAGCAAGTGATAATATATGAGGGTGAAAGCTAAAACCCCAGGAAATGGCCTTTAAATGGCATGTTAACATAATATATGTAAACCTTTATGTTAGCACTGTCAATAGGTAAGTAAATGATTACAATAAGTATGTGGTGATTATCGACAACGATTTATATTTTGTGGCAGGGATTCATAATTCATAGTGGATGATAGTAAACACTTGCTTACTATATGGAGAGGGCAAATATAATATTATATAATATATAATATGAAAATGAAAATAGGAATCGTTATCAATATGTTTCACGTGGAACAATAGGTGGGGAATATGGATGAATGTGTGAGCGTGCAGAGGATGGTATAAAGGAGTACAGAGAGGTTACAAGGGCGTGTATGGGGTGATTGTGGGTATATGGGCGTTGTACTGCGTGATAGGGAAGATGGGAGATTGAGGAATGGGGATTGTGGGGAGAATGTGGATGGAGATAAGGGAGAGTGTAGGATATGTGAGTGAGAGGATGGAGAAAATGGAATGAGAAGATATAGGAAAGTATAGGGTGAGAGGTGGGAAGTGTAGGGAGATATGGGAGAGGTGAGAGTGGGAGAATGTGGGTGAATGTATCTCATATTTTGAGGGTTCGCCATTACCCTATTATAATATATACATATGTACTCTACGACATTTCGGACGGATTGAAAGCGCTTTCAACCAATACTTTTCATTAGGTAGCGTCAAAAAAATTAACAAAAACTCAAGGTTTTACCTTAAAAAGTGTACATAATATGTATTATGGACGCTTTTTGGATATGGATACACCAACTACGCATCCCCCCATTCCCCGACCTTTTGGCAATTGTCAGAAAATTCACCTTAGATGGGGGGGTACTTTCAGACAATTCGGATATACGAATTTCAAGAATGAGGTATAGCTGTCCCACCACGAACTATTTCACTATCTCACCCTCCATCTCATTTATTAATATATATTAATATACTATTATATATTATATTTATATATACCCCTCTATCCCCCTCCTATCTCCTCCCCTCCTATCCATCTCCCACTCAACACATCCCCTATACCTTTCCCTACACTTTTAATCTTCCCTACTCAACTGCACTTTTTATCAATACTTCCGCACCTTGCCTACCCCAACTTTTTCAATCTCCATTGACGGCAACTCCAATTTTTTCATAAATCACTTCTACGCCTTACACTTTTTAGTAGCACCCCTCTAATTTTCATAACAATTCAGTACCACTTTTAACCACCCCAAAATTGAGCAAAATTTCTCAAAAATTTTTTGATGCCACCCAAATTTTGGAATCTTAAGCCCCATTCTGATTTGAGCAGATTGTGGTGTGATTCTGTCTGGTTACAACCTCATACACGCCATATCTGGCCCTTTTACATCTTATCGTGACCAATCCTCCATTTCGCCTATTGAGCCGCTTCTACTCTCTTGTACTCGTTCATATTTTTTTAAAAATTAAATTTAAAAAGAGAACCGACTAAATTCGGTTCTCTTATAAGCGTTTTAAGTTTATTTTTCTAAACATTGCTAAATATAAAGTTTTTATTTAAATCTTTTTTTATTACAATTTATCAATGATAGCCGTTTTCTCTGTCCCACACTTTTCTGTAGTGGTCGAACATGCCAATATCTGCCGCAAAACTAGTAGTATAGATTGCATCAATATCAAAACTATCATCTTCATCTTCTTCATTGTTTCGATTGGTCAAATCGCTTTTGTAGGTGTTTAAATCCATCCATCCATGACCATTTAATCTGCCGCTTGTTCCAATGCCCCGTAACACGCCAGTACTGGAAACTGGGGTATTTTTCATATCTGTATTAAGCATTACTAAATATAAACTTCCGCTTCGTGTCTCCACAATCATTCCTGACTTTAGGAAATCTTTGGGGGCGATATCTTCTTCTTTTGGAGGGGCCGGGATTGGGGCCGTGTCTGTGAACTGAATATGCTCCACTCTGGGGATTACCATTTTTCCGCTGGGGAGTTTTACCAAGGCAACAGGATATTGGCCTAACGAACCTCCTGTCTGATAATCCTTATCATAATTGGTGCTAAAGCCGCAAAACTCGCCGTCTTTGAAAAGTACATATCCTAATTTTTCATCCCAATATTTACCACAACATTTACCTTCCATATCTTTCCTCCTTAAAATGAAAATGGGTCTTTATTTTCCAGGGATTCCACTTCTTCCCAATCCTCGTTTTCTGATGGGAATAATGGGGTTTTCTTATTGGGGTTCTTTGGTTCCTTTGGAGTGGGAGTTTCATAGCGGTCGGCATAAATAACCAATTCATTGATTATTTCTTTCCTGCCATCCGTAGTGAAACCAACTATATTTAATAGTTGTGCACCAAACTCATTGTGGCGTACAGAATAATCAGCGAATACCACTCTCAGATTCTTCCCTTTGATTTCATCATCATTAAGTATGTTTCTTAAAGCGTCTGTTGTTAAAAACATTTTGTTGGGTTGGGGATTTTTCATCATGATTTTTCTCCTTCTTGCGAAATTTGTGATTGATAGTTATGGCCCTCATATACTGGCTGAATATCTCTAATTCATCTGCTGTTAAACCATCCTCCGTCTGAGAAATATATGCTGTGGAATTTTTTATTATAGGAACCATTCTTACACCTATTTGGTTGCCACGAGTTTTTAAAAATAAAATAACTTTAATTAAACCAAAGGAACCAGTTTCATTTTTGGCCAATATTCCATCTTCAAAGAATTTGATAAAAGTAACAGAAAAATTATCCATATCAATTTCTGTTCTTATCCAACCCATATTTTCAAGTTTCTTTTGGAGGGGTTTCTCTGTCTTTTGATACCAAATTGCAATAAACCATACAATTATAAAAGTATCAAAAAGTATAAGAGATACTTTTGAAGAATCCAAACAAGCAATTCCCATAGCCGCTACAATTAAAGTTACAAACATTTTTCTTACTTCTCCTTATGTCACTTACATATCTTGTTTATGACAACTCACTTCCAATCCATCCGAGAGTTGTTAAATATAAAGGCAAAGGAGACTGTAATTAATGTACGATTTCAAAAAAGGAAATAATAATGAGGAATTAATAAACAAAGGAAATCGTACTAAAGAGAAAATTGATATAAACACTATTATTGGTGTTATCAGCATTTTTATAAATTTTTTAGGTCTATTACTTGAGATTTTTATAAAATAAAAAATATATGAAGATTGCCTATCAAGTCCCCCGGTGTTCAAGCACCGGGGACTTTTTATATTCTTCCCACATATCCAGTCAATAATCATATCAGTGAGATTTTACTTTACGAATTGAAACTATGAATACAATTTTCACAAGCGTCACTCATAACCGTTCCTCCTTTTAAGCTGGTGTATAACTGTTGTACAGCTTTATAGCATCTTTTAATTTAATGAATAGGGTTTCAACCACTTTTAAGGGGCCGTTCTCCACAAAAGATTCTTTAATGACCACATAAGAAATCTTGTCGAAATTGGGAATCTGAGGATTGATACAGCCAAATAACATTACTCTCATTTCGCTGTCCTTATACTCACTCATGATGAACCTCTTAAACAATTCTTCTCTTACTTTATTCATTTCTTATTCTCCTTTTATTATAATATTTTTATTGTTTTTATGTTGTAATGAAAATTTAAATAATCTTTAAGAATATTTAAATCATCATTTTCATTTTCTCCACTTATTCTAAATTCTATTGTGTCTTTTAGTAATTCAGTATTGCGGTTAAATTCAGTAATGCCTAATAAACTTTTGGCATTTACTTCTTTTCTTATGGTTTTATTAACCAATCTTACATCACTGTTTAAAGTACAGGTGCAAGAAACAACAGATGGAAAATTATGGGGATAACTTTTAAAACAAAATGAAAATATTTTCATAATATTTTTCTTCTTTCTTTACAAGAACAGCCAGGAGTACAGGCGGAAAAATGGATACAGGATAACCCTGATGATTGATAGGATACAAGTTAGTACAAACAAGAATAAGAAACTCAACACATCAAAGGGTAACATCCACCAGCGTGTATAAACATTTACCTTGTGCTTCGTTTTACCATGCCACCAGCATTTTAAATCGAATAACTGATAAATAAAACTCTGATTAAACCATGTACCTTTAACAGATATCGTTTTTTCACAAATAGAACATTTTGCTTCCCTTTTAGTAATTATATCCATCATAGTTTATTTAATTCCCTTCCTTTCTTTTTTATATTTTATATATTTTTCATATATTTCATTCATTTGTTTCATAATATTTTCATCGTTAAAATCTTTTTCAGATAATTGTGCTCTACTTCTTCCTACAGCACATGGAGAAACTTTATATTCTTTATGAAATAAATTAAAATCGGATATTATTGTACATTCTCCCATACTGTTCTCAAATTTACAGCCACTTCCATAACACATATATTGTTCCTCCTAAAGATTATATTTATACTATATCATAT
>ENA-ORTP01000124-ORTP01000124.1-human-gut-metagenome-genome-assembly--contig:-NODE-124-length-95681-cov-11.342867_pt1 | contig 95681 bp, 61 predicted proteins | sample MGYA00241913_ERZ509190 | MGnify/ENA primary metagenome ERZ509190 (study PRJEB26280, sample SAMEA2338839) | human gut metagenome | biome: human gut; feature: human-associated habitat; material: faeces...
GAATGGTTCCGAAGAGTTCTTCCGGTTCCGCGAAGCGTCCGCACGGTGTGTGCGCTAAATGCATTACTACCTACTTTTTATGCTTTCCAGAAACTCTATTTCTATAATCCGGAGATTATGTTTTCCCTTGCCTTCCTTTGCTTTCTTCTCCATGTCATTGGCCGCTCCGCCCGCCACTTCCACAATCTGGCCGAAAGCGTCCTTGTCGGTAGTGCTGCCTTTCAAACGGACGGTTATCTTATCGGAACATACCGGCTTGTCCACTTCCAGATGTACGTATCCCAGACTCTTTTCCGTGTTCCCGCTCCAAATCAGCTCGTCTCCGGCATACACTTCCAAAGGATAACTGCGGGAACGCCAGCCGTTCAGCTTGATGCAGATGTCGTCGACGCTCGCCTTTTCAGCCAATGTATAGGTAATCCAGGCCGTACTTAACCGACCGTCGTTTGCCCATTCGCTCAACTCGTTGTCATCGTGGCTGTTGCCCGTTTCGGTGCGGTTGGCGCCGGCTTCGGCGGACACAATGGCGATGTCGCGCTTGGTATCCGTATAGGAAGGAGTCAGCGGAGTTTCCCCCTTATCCAGCCTGCTTTTCAGGGTCAGTTGGGGCAGGTAGTCACTCAGTCCGTCTGTCACTTTCACCGGAACGGTCTGCAGCGTAAGCCTTGCGACCGGAAGCCCTTCCGCCTCGGCGGTGACAACTATTTTGCCGGCTTTGGCCGTACTGCGGATCAGCGCACGGTTGATGCCGCATTCCACCGGAAGGTTCATATCCAGGATATGATTGTCCTTCCCCTGTGCGATACCGCCGCGCCATTCGGCCTCGCCTTTCAGGGTAAAGCGGACCGTACGGTTATCCAGCGGACAGCGTCTGCCGTCCTTGTCCACAACTTCCACCTGAAGCAGGGCCATGTCGGCTCCGTCTGCGTGGAAACCTTCGGGGTTCTGTATGGCCGTAAGTTCCAGACGGGCGGCTTCCCCCACTGTTGACAATGTATAGCGGCTCACTTCCCTGCCTTTTCCGTCGTAACTTACCGCTTCTAGCCTGCCCGGTTGATAAGCGACCTTATCGAAAGTGAAAAGGAAATGGCTTTCCCGTTTACCTTTACCCAGGGATTTGCCGTTGAGCAGCAGTTCCACCTGTTCGCCATTCGATACGACATATACGGATTTCACCGTATGTTCAGGATAGTTCCAGTGTCCGATGATGTAAGTCTGGAACTTGTCCGTATCCACCCAGCCGTTCCACATTACCTGGTGGGCGAAGAAGGCGTCTTTCTCTATACGCATGGGGTCGGTCACGCCGCTGCGGCGGTAGTTCTCCTCACCGCGATAATGTGTGTTGGAGTCGGAGAAGATGATTTTCGTACCGCCTGCACTGACCCGTAAGCCCGTGCCCGGACGCTCACGCCAATAATCGTACCAGCGACGAACCATTTCCAATGCGAGCATGTCCTGATTATGATTATAATCTGTTGCAGACTGACCGCGGTAAAGCGGTCCCGCCCCTTCTTTATGGAACGGATAGCTGTACTCATCCCAATACTTGCGGAGTCCCTCATCGCGGCAATATTCGGTAGCCCACATCGGATGCTTCTTGCTCTTGTTGATATAAAGCATTTCACCGCCGTATTCCGCTTCGTTAATATCGAGCATCTCACGCGAGCCGATGGCACGTCCGCCGAAAGGGTCGAACTTGTCGCGGATTTCCTTCATCTCAATCATATGTTCACGGCTGATAGACTCATTACCACATTCGTAAAACAGGATACTCGGGTTATTACGGTTATAGATAATGGCATCGCGCATCAGTTCCGTACGCTGTTCCCATTGGCGGCCTTGACGGTCTTTCTCCGCATCGCCGGCAGGCATGGCCTGAATAAGGCCGACACGGTCGCAAGACTCCACATCCTGTTTCCAGGGAGTGACGTGCATCCAGCGGACAAGGTTCGCATTACTTTCCACCATGAGGCCATTGGAGTAGTCACTCAGCCATGCGGGGACGGAAAGCCCCACTGCCGGCCATTCATTGCTGGTACGCTGGGCATAGCCCTTCATTTGGATGACGCGGTCGTTCAGCCATACCTTTCCCCGGCCGAACTTTGTCTTGCGGAAACCGGTACGGGTCACAACCTCGTCAAAAACATTGCCGCGGTCGTCCAGCAGGGCTGTATTCACGGTGTACAGATAGCCGTATCCCCAGCTCCAGAAGTGCAGTTCGCTCACATCGGCAGTAGCTTTCACGGTTCCCGTCTCACCGGCTTTCAGTACTGTCTTGCCGCCATGGAAGGTCTTTACCGGCTTACCGTCCGCATCGGTCAGGGTCACCCGGTAACTGAAGCTGCGTGCCTCGCGACTGTCGTTTTTCACTTCGGACTCGGCATGTATCTTCGCCTTGCGGCCTTTGATGTCGAAGTCGGTGGCGTAGATGTATACACCGGTTGTTTTCAGGTTGCTGTACAGAGGCAGAGTCTGATATACCTCGTCCGTCACATACAGAAATACGTTCTTGGGAATGCCGCCATAATTGGCGTTGAAATTACGGTCACTCCACTGAAATTTAGAGTTAGTACGTTTTTCGCGATAGAACCAGTTATTGTCCGTACGCACAGCCAACACGTTATCTCCTTCTTTCATATAGGGAGTAAGGTCAAATCCTACGGCCATAACCCCGTTTTCATGCAGTCCTAAATAGTGTCCGTTCAGGAAAAATTCACCACCTTGGCGAACTCCCTCGAATTCGACAAATACTTTTTTACCTCTCAATTCTTTTACCCGGAAATGCTTGCGATACCAAACAACCGTGTCAGTATGCTGTTCGATAGATAGTCTGAAAGCCTCATCTTCATTGAAAGCACGCGGCAATGTCACTTGTTTCCAATCGCTATCTCTAAAGTCGGGCTTTTTCGCTTGTGGAAAGTCCCCTACTTGCAGACGCCATTCACTGTTGAAATTATACTTCTTGCGTTCAGCCGTATAACCGTCTACCGCAAAGAGGGTTATCAGCAGAAATGTAAGTAGATAGAATCTGTTCTTCATGTTCTTATTACTATTGTTTATTAGTGTTCATTACTCCTTGTCACTCATTATTTGTATGCTTCGTTTTGCTGATACAATCCTTCTTTCGCTTTCATTTGCGTATCAGGAATAGGATAGAGATAAGTACCCGGTTGTACGTTATTGATGTAGTTATCATAAACGGATGTTCCGGCAGCTTTATCCGAGAATTTGGCACGTATCTTCTCCATGTATGTATTATGGCGTACGAGATCGTGCCAGCGAATACCTTCAAAGGCAAGTTCACGCCGGCGTTCATCTTCTACACATTGCAGGAAAGCGTTTTCGTTTTTCTGCGCCGCACTCAATGCCGCCAACCCGGCACGGGTACGTATTTTATTTACCAATCGCACACCCTCATCCGTAGGACCTGCAATCTCGGCATACATCAGCATTACATCTTCCAAACGGATAAGCGGATAGTTGATAGGGAAATAAGTGCGATCCACTATTTGCCCGTCAATATCACTGTATCCCAACTCTTTCCGTTTGATTTTATGTTCAAAGAACTTTGTAAAGTAGTTCTTCTTGGGATCGACCGTCGCTTCATAACGAACATCCGCCTTGTTCTCTTCATAAAGCGCAGCCAACGCTTCCGAACAGGTTATGCGATTACCCGACATCTGAATGCCGATATAATCTGTTCCCACATTGGGTACGGACATAAAGACCACGGGGTTGCCATAATTCTTTTCGGCAACATATTGTACCTCAAAAATATGATATTTATTGTCGTTATCGCTAATCCAGATACGTTGCCATGTGTCACCGTCAGCAGCCCAGTATTTATTGTTTTTCTCTGCGTATGTAATTACCTCTCCCAATACCTCTTTGGCAAGTGATAATTTAGACGTATCATACAAAGGGAAACCGGCCATAGTCAGATAAACCCTGCCAAGCAATGCCTGCGCAGCCGGAAGTGTAGCACGCCCTGATTCGGCAATACCGCCACTGCTTGTGTAAGCCCGGTCTTTCATGTTTTCTATGGCATACTGCAAATCGGGAATGATTACTTGCTCGTATACATCTTGCGCTTCGGACTGCGGCGTACTCATTGCCTCTGCCGCACTTAACGATTTAGTGGCAACCGGTACACGCCCCCAATACCTTACCAGCTCAAAATAGGCATAGGCTCGCAAGAAACGCGCTTCGGCCATAAAAGTAGCTTTTACATCTACCTCCTCAGCATCGTCTTCCACATTGAACTCCAGATGCTCTACTCTCTCAAGGAAGAGATTTGCGCGGGATACTATTTTATAGAAAGCATTCCAAGCGCTGTTTATTGTTCCGGCAGTATATATGCTCGGATTAAAAACACTGATATCCACGTAGTCACGTTGCTTGTCATCGGCCGGTTCGGTCCATACGTCATCCGAACGCCCGTCGGACATGAGCAGAATATATTCAGGAACAGGCAGCAATCCGTTATAAATACCCAGCAATGCTTGCTCTGCCTGAATAGGTGTCTGAAAGAAATCCTCCGTAGCGCGTGAGGTCGGCGATTTCCCCTCCAGCCAGTCTTCACAGGAAGTTGTAGTAAACAGTGCACCTGCCAACAGAATGATACTGATACATATATGATAAATCGTTTTCATAAGTGATGTTTTTTAAAGGTTATTTCTTTAGAAGCTGAAATTGGCACCGACCGTATAAGTACGTGCCTGCGGATAGGCATTGTTACCCTTGTTTTCGGGTGAATAGCCGCCGTCGTATTTATCCCACATCCATACGTTCTCCACAGTGAAATAGACACGCGCGTTGCGTATAATCTTTCGGTTAAGCGGTAATTTGTATCCCAAAGTAATATTCTTAATACGGAAATAGTCCGAGCTATAAAGCCAGCGTGTATCACGCAGTTCACCGGTAGTGGAGCTTAATGCCGGCGTCTTTCCGTCACCCGGCTCCTCTTCCGAACGCCACATATTTTTCCACCAAGAAAAGACGTTCTGCGAGATAGCCATACCCGGATTGTCCATATAACGCCCCGGTGACATACTGTAAAGCATACCACCGAATTGCGCCGTACACAGTACGGACAAGTCGAACGCTTTCCAACTCAGCTTATTCGTCATCCCAAAAGTGAAGTCGGGATTGGGTTTGCCCACCAACGTACGGTCATCATCGTTAATAACTCCGTCATCGTTCACATCACGATAACGCACATCACCCAATGCCGTACCTTTACGTACCGGATACTTCCGTAAATCTTCGGAATATTGATACACACCCACAGCATCATACATATAGAAACTGCGCATAGGCTGTCCTACCATCAATACTTGTGTATTACTGTCACTGAATATCTTGTCATTATTGCCTAAATCGGTTACCTCGTTCTTATTGTAAGCCATATTAAAAGAGGTGCTCCAACGCAAAGTTCCCGTCAGGTTTTGGCTTTGCAGTTCCAACTCAAAGCCTTTGTTTTGAACCTCACCCACATTATCCCACATATTACTGAAACCTATAATACCGGGCATTGTCACTTTATACAGCAAATCGCTCGTTTTCTTCCGGTAATAGTCCAACGACACCGACAAACGACTGTTGAACAACGAAAAGTCCGCACCGACATTCCAACTATACACTTTCTCCCATGTCAGGTCTTCCACATCAAGCGATGACATGGCATAGCCATTCAGCAACGAACCGCCTAAAGAGTAGTTTGCGCTCGACATCAATCCTAATGCCGCCCCGTCAGAGAGAGAATTATTACCATTGGCGCCCCAACTGCCACGCAATTTCATTGAATTAATGACGAAATCTTCCGGCCAGAACCGTTCGTTCGAAATACGGTAAGCCAACGATACGGCAGGGAAAATACCCCAACGCTTATTTTTACCGAACTTAGACGAACCGTCACGGCGAATACTGGCAGTCATCAGGTATCGGTTGTCATATTCATATTGCAGGCGTCCGAAGAAAGAAGCCATACGCCCCGGATATCCGATTGTGGCATAAGCCGTAGTCAAATCTACGTCAGTCATATCGAAACTCTCCACCAAATTATCAGGGAAATGTGTTGCTGCGAGGCGGGAGGAATAAGAAGTTTTGGCTTCAATTGAGAAACCTGCCATAGCGCCTACAGTATGCTTGCCAAAAGAATTGTCATAATTCAGTAACGTCTGAAACAGGTAGGAATGATTACGTCCGTCGGTGCGATTAGCGGTAGCATAGTAACCTTCGCCCGTGTTCCAACGATTAGAGATGGAACTGGGCAAGAAACTCCGCGCCTGCGTACTACGGAAATTATAAGAACCTGTTACTTCCGCACGCAAACCATCAAACAACTCGGCACGGATAAATGCGGAAGTATTGACGCGGGCATCTTCCGTCATACTCGACTTACGTTCCAACGTAGCTACCGGACTGACACGGGTACCGGCCCAGCTATATCTGCTGTAAGGCTCCGCTCCTGTATAAAGGCCTGCTTCCGACTCGGCAAACGGTACCATAGAAAGTACAGCCACAGCATCCGCCGTTCCACCGTTATTCCACGACATGGAAGGAGCCAGATTGACACCCAATGTAATACGGTTGAATATGGTAGTCTGCATGTTGGCACGCAGGTTAAGTCTTTTATAAGAAGTATTGACAGCAATACCTTTCTGGTCTACATAACCCAAACTCACGCGATAGTTGGACTGGTCCGTAGAATTAGATACCGACAAGGTATAGTTTTGTTTAGGAGCCAAACGGAAAACTTCATCTTGCCAGTCAATAGCCATCAGGTCGCCGTATCCGGGCTGTATCCAGCGAGGGTCATTTACATACGACGTATTTACAGAACCGCCGGTATAAGCCAGACGTATTTCATAATCATCGGTCGCCATAGCGCCTTTCGAACCATACGCCTTTACATAATTCTGGTTATTGATTTCCGAGCGCCAGGCAATCCATTCTTCCGGTGTCAGCACATCCAGCTTCTTCTCCATCTGCTGAATACCGAAAGAAGCGGAGAACTGCACGTTCACCTTACCCGTTTTCGGCGCTTCTTTAGTTTTGATAAGGATAACGCCGTTAGCGCCGCGCGAACCGTAGATAGCAGAAGAGGAGGCATCTTTTAACACATCGATGGATTCGATATCGTCTGCATTCAAATCACTTAGGTCATCTACCGGAATACCATCAACTACATAAAGCGGTTGATCGCTGGCATTGATAGATGCAGCGCCTCGGATATGTACTTCCAGTTCGCCACCCGGCGCCCCGCTGTTTGTAGTAATCTCCACACCTGCCAATTGTCCTTGCAGCGAAGACAGTACGTTTTCATTCTGCCTATCTGCAACTTTCTCACCTTTCAAGGTAGCGATGGAACCGGTCACATTCCCTTTCTTGGCAGTGCCATAACCGATAACCACAACTTCGTCCAACGCCAAATCCGCCACTTTCAACTTCACATTATATACATTTTTCCCTCTGCCCAATGTTATCTTGGCTGTTTCGTAGCCCACGTATGAAATCTCCAGCTGTCCGGCATCTTTGGGAACAGAAAGCTTGAATTGTCCGTCCAACCCGGTAATAGTCATACTATTTGTTCCTTTCACTACTACAGTGGCGCCGATAGCAGGTTGTCCCGTTTCATCCAATACAGTACCGCCGATTTCCCGATTCTGCGCCGTTGCCGTGACACCACATAGCAGGAACAACAGAATGCAGAGCATTGAGACTGTCGCCCGCCTAAAGTCATAAATCTTTCTCATCTTATTTTTCATGGTCAATAAAGTTATCATATAAGAAACCGAAATGTGTATTTCATACTACCATTCGTATATTTTGTATCTGCAAAAGTAGCGGTCTGAGTCGATTCCCGCATGTAATTATGTACAGAAAGTATGCAAAAAAGCCCACTATACGCCATTCATAAAGCCCACAAAGCATTCTATGCAATCACTGTATAAATGTATAGGATATCTGAATAATATTGCATGTATTTGAAATAAAGGTTGCGTAACTTTGCCAACAGATAAATCAAATCCTGAAATAAATATCATGAAAAAGTTTCTATTGACAGCAGCAATTTTATGCTCGCTGACTGCTCTCGGACAAAGTAAGCGCAACCAGCCGGCAACCGTCATCATCACTGCCGGACAGTCAAACACAGACGGACGTGTATTAAACAATGCGCTTCCCGATTATATCCGACAAAATAAATATAAGTATTGCCAATGGTGCTATGGAAGTGCCGGCCAGCAAATAACGGGAGAGTTTGAAACTTTTTGGCCCCGCATGGTACACCAAGCGCGTCCGGGTCGATGGGCTTATGACGCCGTAACCTATTACTGGTTGGAGCAGGCGCTTCAAAAAGACTTCTATGTAATAAAATGGTCTTTGGGCGGAACAGCTATCGACACAGGTTGCAGCAGTACAAGCGGTAAATATTGGTCGGCCGACCCGAAATGGCTTGCCGCCAACCATTCAACAGCTACCGGTGGAAAATCACTTTTACTCTCGTTTACAGAAAACATTTCAGCATGCATCGACAATAAATTGGATAAACTCCCCGAAGGATATGAAATCAAAGCTTTTCTATGGCATCAAGGCGAAAGCGATCGGCACAAAGGCAAAAATTATTATAAAAATCTAAAGGACGTGGTAGCGTATGTACGTAACTTCCTTGTAGAGAAAACCGGAAACAAGCGATACAAAAAGCTCCCCTTCATCTGTGGTACAGTATCCCGTAGTAATAAACAATACAGCGCTGACGTAGAAGCCGCGCTCTACAAGCTCGCCAAGGAAGATAAGAACTTTTACGTCATAGATATGTCTAAAGCCGAACTACAAAGAGACCAACTGCATTTTACTGCTGAAGCCGCCGAATATTTAGGAATTGAGATGTATAATAAGCTGGTTGAATTGGGCATTGCCGGTAAAAAAGCAAAGAAAATAGGTATTAAATAATAAGATTCTCGTAGAAAATTTTGTGTAAGTAAAAAGGTTCGGGCTTGTGAAAGTCCGAACCTTTATGTTTGATATACACGGCAGATATTCAATATCTGTCTTCCCAATCAATAATCCTCAATTTATTTTAGGTTTCAGCTCATCCGGTGAGTCCTTTGTATACGACTTTACATTCCCTGCCACTTTTGTAAATAACTCCTGTACCTGTTCAAGAGATACAGTAGCCGAAGGACGGAAACTATCAGAATTCATATAATCCAGAATAGCTTTATACATCTGACGGGCAACAACACGCTTTTCCGGCTGTGAAGTAATATCCATACTCGTCATCATTAACTTTCCATTCAACACGTTTGCTTCAAACAAGACTCCTAGCTTACGGCTGATAAACCAGGTATCTATACTCTGAACTATCGGCTGAAAATTACCCGGAAAATTTGTGAACTGCATCACTTGCGCTTTGTTCAGCAGCTCCCACCATTGTAAATTACTATGGTATTCGGTAGGAAATTCCTTAAACAACGGATGATATTCATTAAGGAAAATGCCGGTGGTATGCGGCGGACGCATTTTGAACCAGGATGTATTCCAAAATACGGGAGTAAAATATTGTACCACTTCTTTACCATAGCTCACTTTTCCGGCTGCGGTAATCAGAACCTTGCCTCCTTGTTTCAACACAGAAATAGCTCGTTCATCCAATGTATCCGTAATGTACACATCGCCTTTCGCCGGTTCCACACGTGCCGGATATACCCAAAAGTCCCAATCGTTCACGGCATCCGTATTCTCAATGCGTATTTCCAGATTTAATTTCCGCGGAGTATCAACAGCATCCAACTTTAAATCCACACTCCCCAAAGAGATAAGATTACCAATGGGAATATTACCACTACCAACTACTCCATGAGCATAGACCTTTCCATATTTATCCTTAACCGTATAAACAGTTCTTGCTCCCCGTAACGGCATTGCTCCGAAATGGGCAACCTCTATATCCGCATGAAAAGTTTCATCACCAGTATACGCAAATTTAGGTATCCGCGCTAACGGAACAGTCGGACTACAAAAACGCCTGAACTTCTCCGCATCGATATAACCTTTTTCCTCGAAAAATCCTATTCAAGAATAGTATTTAATTAAGAATAAGCCACTTATGATATGTTTTACAAATATGAGGTAATGACTTGGCAATGGTCATAACTTCTGCGATATGCAGTGCTTTTCTGTCAAATAACTCTGTATGTGTGCAAAGATACTATTTTCTGTTGAACATATGGTCTGTTATCAAGTAAAATTTGGAGGTTTTGCACTCGTTAAGTGATGTGCGTGATTCTGATGAAAGAAAAACAGAATGTCCGAGTAATAAAAACATCGGCAGACCTACAAAGAGGTTGCCGATGTTGCTAATGGAGCGTGTGATTGGTAGATTGAGTAGAACAAGAAAATGTATGCTGAGGTAACTTCTTCTTTATTGGTCATCAGCAATGACCCTTAATGTGAAGATAAAAATCATAGAATTTCATCTTGATATTATCTCGTACTCTACGGAACTCGTTTTTAATAAAATCGGGTGTTCCTGTTACATCGGAAGGGTCGTCAAAGCCGATGTGCAAGCGATGTTTGACATGTCCTGCAAATACCGGGCAGGTTTCATTGGCATTTCCGCATACCGTTATTACATAATCCCATTCTTGGGTAAGGTATTGCCTTACATCTGTGGGAGTATGTTCGGATATGTCTATGCCTATTTCACGCATTACCGCTATGGCATTAGGGTTTACTTGTTCAACAGGATGTGTGCCTGCCGAACAGACCTCAATCGTATCATCCAATGATTGCAAAATGCCATGAGCCATCTGACTGCGGCAACTATTTCCTGTACAAAGTATCAATACTCTCATAATTTCTAAAATAGATTTCCATATATAAAGCCTGAAACCGTTGCCATTACGATTACAAGAGTAACATATACAATGGTCTTCTTTGTACCCATTACACCACGGATGACCAACATATTCGGAAGAGACAATGACGGACCAGCCAACAGCAATGCCAGTGCCGGACCTTTACCCATGCCGGAAGCTAACAGACCTTGAATGATTGGAACTTCGGTCAATGTGGCGAAATACATAAATGCACCTGTAAACGATGCAAAGAAGTTAGACAAAAGCGAATTACCCCCGACTGCCCATTCTATCCAACTGTTCGGAATGACACCTGCAATGGCTGTATTGTCGTGCGTTGAGCCAAGCAGGAAACCTGCTGTCACTACACCTATAGCCAGCAACGGCAATATCTGTTTGGCGAAGCCCCACGAGGATATTGCCCATTCCCTGTTTTCTTCATCCTGTTTGTCAAAGAGCAGGATGACGGCGAGAGCGGTAATCGCAACAATCATCGGCACAAGTGGAATCAGTTTTGTATCATCAATAAACAGATTGGCAAGGATGACGGAAACGGCAGTAGCCATCGCGCCAAGTACCACCCCAAGCACTCGCAGTTTCAGTATTCGGACAAGCGACCAGCAAAGCAACAGCGACAATGCACCGACAATATACCACTTGTAAGTGAATATATAATACCAGAGTCCAGTATCTGACGAAGCAGGTGCACCCCAGTTTGCAAATACAAGGATAAGAACCAGCGTAAAGAAATGGAACGAAGTCTGCCACATCGGACGTTTTTCTGGGGGCGGAACGATATTCATCTGTTCCTCTTTCTTGGCTTTCTCTTCCTTGCGGAAAATGAATGACATTGCCAATCCGATGATAACGGAGAATAGTACAGCACCGATTATTCGTGCCACCCCCATTTCAAAGCCCAAAATACGAGCCGTCAGTATAATCGACAGAATGCTTATTGCCGGACCGGAATACAGGAATGCCACTGCCGGACCCAATCCTGCACCACGTTTGTAGATGCTTGTGAACAATGGCAGTATAGTACACGAACATACTGCAAGGATTCCACCAGAAATGGCTGCTACCGTATAGGAGAGCCATTTCTTGGCATTAGCCCCGAAGTATTTGAGTACCGAACCCTGACTTACGAATACGGCAATTACTCCGGCAATGAAGAAGGCTGGCAGCAAGCACAAAACCACGTGCTCCCTTGCATACCACTTCGCAAGGTCAAGCGTTGCAGTGACGGCTGTCATGAACCGTTCGCTGTCAAGTGGCAGAAAGAATACTGCCACAAAAACAGCGACAATCCATAACAGAATTTTCAACTCCTTTTTTAACTCCATACAAGACAGATTAAATTCCCAACAGTTGTTTTACTTCACTTTCAGACGGAACATGTCCCTTTATTTTGACAGTACCGTCCACTACAACCGCAGGAGTTGCCATAATGTTGTAGCTCATTATTTCGGCAATGTCCTCTATTTTCGTAAGTTTCACATCAAGTTTGTTTTCGCTGACCACTCTCTCAATAACTTGATAGGTTGATTTGCATTTGGCGCACCCCGGTCCCAATATCTTGATTTCCGTTACCCCTGAATTATTTGCAGATGACTTATCTCCGCAGCAACAAGACGTTTCTGGTTTTTCGGGCTCTTCTATTATCAGATTACTGCCACATGAACACGAGCAAGGCTTCGGAGAGAATAATGAAGCCCAGAATCCTTTTTTGTTTTCTTTTTTTGTTTCCATATTCTTTTGATATTTAATTGTCTTACAATAATATGTTAAATAAATAACCTGTAATTACAGCCGTAAGGAATATTACAACGACAATCGTTGCGACCAATTTCTTACGGAAAATGCTTGCAAGCATTGTCATTTCCGGAATTGCCATACCTGCACCGCCAATAACCAACGCTATCACAGTGCCGATGCTCATACCCTTAGCCATCAGTGCGACCCCGATAGGGATTGCCGTTTCAGCACGGATATACAACGGTATGCCCAATACGGCTGCGATAGGAATGGCAAACAGATTGTCTGGTCCGGCTATCTTCAGCACAAAATCTTGTGGCATATAGCCGTATATCCCTGCTCCGAGTGCGACTCCAATTAACAAGTAACCTAAAATAGGGCGCAGACTGTCCCAAGCCGAAACGAATGCTTCTCTCAGTTTACGCTTTATAGTCCATTGTCTTTTGTCCTCACTGCCTACGTTATGTTCGTTACGGAGACGTACGTTTTTCACATACTTCTGCATCCCCATTTTTTCCAATACCACACCGAACAGGACCGAGGCGGCGAAAGCAATAATGAAATATGCAAGCATCGCCTTTACACCGACCATTGCCCCCAACATTCCTATTATTATAGGATTGAGCAGCGGAGAAGCTATAAGGAATGACATGGTACTTCCAAAAGGAACTCCGGCATTGAGGAAACCGACTGTCATCGGAATGGTGGAACAGGCGCAAAATGGGGTGAGTGCCCCGAATCCTGCTGCCATGACATTGCCTAAGATTCCACGTCCAGAAAGCCATTGCTTGATTTTGTCTTGCGGAATATACATCAGTATTATTTCGACAACCGCACTGATCAGCAGGAACAGTGCTATCAATTCTGCCGTGATAAACACGAAGTATTTTAATGTTTCTATCAAAGTGTTCATTGCATCCTTGGTTAATTAAAACATTACGATACAATAATATACTCCTATTCCTACGAACAGGCAACCAACAATTCCATTCAGCCATTTCTGTACGGTCTGCATCTTGCCGTAGAAACTGCCGATGTGCTGGACACTGAACGCCAATATCCAAGCGACCACCAAAACAGGCAATGCCGTAGCAATGGCAAACAATATCGGCAACAGATAACCCATCGTTGCTGTGGCAGACATCGGTATCAGCATACCGAAATAGAACACACCGCTTGTAGGGCAGAATGCCATAGCGAACAGCATTCCAAGAGCCAATGCTCCCCAACCGCCCTTTCGTGCCAGGCTTTCACCATTACCTTTGAATCCGAAAGAGGGCAATTTGAGTTTGTTACCGAACAGAATGAACATCCCGGTCAGAAGTAATGCCGGACCGAGAATCAATTCTCCATATTTGCCTATGAATTTCTGGATACCGAACAGACTTGCCCCTTCTTTCAGTATAAGAATCAAGATGACACCTAATACGGTATAGGCGATGACACGACCCAAGGTGTATAAAAGACCGTTACGAAAGATGCGTTGCCTGTTCTTGATGTCTTTGCTTATAAAACCGATTGCCGCTATATTTGTAGCCAACGGACAAGGCGATACCGCTGTAAGTAATCCTAACAGGAATGCCGTCAGTGTCGGTGTTGTGCTGCTATCCAATAAAGTCTGTAGCCAGTCCATATATGATTATTTCAAGGCGGTTCGGATTTTACTATTTATCTCGCTTTTGAATGCATCTGGGTTCTTACGAGCATTGGCAAAGGCATATTCGGTAAGGTTCTCATAGGTTTCTTTCCCGTCTATCCACTTGCTGATGAACAAGGAAGACCATGTAACCTCGTATTTCTCGGCAATCTTTTCATTCTCCGGTTTGGAAATGTCAATTGCCTTGAAAACCACAGTACCGTTCTTAATTTCTTCTGCGAATTGTGCTTCAATGACTTCTTTGGCGTTTTTCTCTATCGCCATACAGGTGGCACATCTCTGTTTACCGTGAAAATACAGAATTTCCACACGGTTGTTCACTTCTTGTGATTGTGTCTGTTCCACTTTCACAGTGTCGTTCTTTTTTGCATCGTTGTTTCCGCAAGCGGTCAGTCCGAAGCAAACGACAAAAGCCAAAATCAGTTTGTTCATACTTCTTCTTTTATTTGATTAAACTTATGTTTGTATTTCGTAAAACAACGAACATTTGGGATAAAAAAGAATTGCGATTACTTGCAACATCTTTCTTTTTCGCACAGGCATTGCCCAAAAAATTCGGTGAAGAGCATAGAGGCAATCTTCCAATTTTCACGGTTGATGCAGTATTTTACTTTGGGAGTTTCTATTTCTCCCTGTATCAATCCTGCATCTTTCAGCTCTTTCAGATGCTGAGAAACAGTTGCTTTAGAAATCGGCAGTACCTCATGTATATCTCCGAAAAAACACGTATTTTGCTTTATCAGAAATTCAAGAATTGCCATTCTCGCTGGATGTCCCATTGCTTTGGCGAACCGGGCAAGTTGCTCTTGAGTTGTAGTATATTCTTTATTATCCATTTTCACGGTGTTGTTTGTTGTTCGCAAAATTACGAACATATTTCGGAATGCGCAAGTGTTTCCGATTATTTTTATTTGTGCAGTATCATTTTAACTTATCTTTAGTCGAAAAGAGATAAGAGCGAATACAATCCAATAATTCACCCTTATCTCTTTGTTTTGTTTTTATCCCGTTCGGATGGATTTCATCTTTCGCACATAATCCCGAACGTCCGATTATAATATAGTCGCCGATGAAATTTTCCACCGGACTATGTTCTATGGTTGTTACAATCTCATTCCTCGTTTGCGTTTCTTCTTTCTACGAAGTATCTCTGCCATTTCCTGATTGGCTTCTACATCAGCAGCGTTGCAAGAAGAATCACTACCGTTCAGCAATCCCAATGAACCGTTGAAGAACTCACTTTGTGCTATGCTGGATGGTGTACTTGGTGTAGCAACTTCATATTCGTTGGTCATCATTCCTTTCCGTTCCCTGCATCTGTTACTCTGCAAAGCTGCGTCAATCTTGGAATAGCTGAAACGCCTATCCACCTTGGACCCGTTGAAGTGGTAGCCGTTCTTGGTGAACACTACGCCTTGTATCTCGTCCGTCTGTCCTCTGTGGCTGAAATGCACTTCCACTCCTTGCCGTTTTAGATTTGCGACAAGCACGCCCCAGTTTCCACATATGCCGACTTCCGTTTTAAGGATGTCGTAAAGCTCGTACTTTGTCTTATCCGGCTCTTTCAATCGGTTGCGTTTGACATTCTCCTTCCCGTTTGCCATGTGCAAGCCATATATCAAGGTTAGTTCCTTGCAGATACGGGTACTGCGCAGACGCTCGTGCCTGTCGGATATGGTATTGCCGTTGTTGTCTATGCGGTTGAAGGCGATATGCACGTGCGGATGCTCCTTGTCGAAATGACGGGCGATGAAGAACTGCGTGTCCTTGATTCCCATCCGTTCCATATATTCAAGTGCGATACTTCCCATGACACAGTTCGTCAGACGTGGCTCATCCTCTTTGGAAAAACTCAATGCGATATGCCCGACAGGTTTCGCCACATTGCCGTTCATCAGCGACTGGGCATTGAAACTCATGGCAATGGTTTCCTTGTTCTCCATAAACAAGCCATCATATGCGACAACTTGGGCATTCTTTCCTTTATCAAGGATATAATCCACCACACCCTTGAAGTCGCTTCCCTTTACGATTTTCGCCATCATATCCCTATCTTGGTTAAGAGTTCGTGAATCCTTGCCACTGCCACCTTGCAGTCCCACCGTTCATCGTGGAAGCCTCCGGCGTTAGCCTTGTGCGCAAGCTGGTTGAGATTGTTCGCCATGCCACAGAGTTGGCGGATGTATCCGGCGTGTTCCTCAGACAGTCGTTCTTTCACATGACCGTTCCGGAAACACCCCCTCATATATTCACTCGGTGATACACCAGCCTCATGCGCCCGTGTCAGCAGACGGTAGTAGTCGGCTGTCGCCATCTTCACCGCGACACGGTATTTCAGTTTCTCGGTCGCTTCCTTCTTGGGGCGACCACCCTTGTTACGTTCCTTGTTCTGTTCCATATTTCGTTTCTTCTAATTCTGTTACTGATTATACTGTATAGACCAACGGGATGCCATCTTCCGAAACTTGGGAAGTGGGTAGCAAGCGGTTTCGGTACACCCGAAACACAAACTTGCTACCTCCCAATCCTTATGGAATGAGTTTTGAGCATCTCACGTTTTTCTTGTTCAAGGTGCTATAATCCAAGTCCTTTCTTTTTGGGTTTTACGATGGTTCGTGGAGGTGGATTAACGGTTACATTCTGCCACTTACCGCATAGGTAATCGTTCAGGTCTTTATGTCCGTTGTAGTTGTCGGAGAAGTCCCTGATACGACCGCTGAACTCTCTTGCCAATTCCAAGTAGGCATTTCTTCCAGCCTCGTCATTGTCAAGCAGGCAGTGGATGCGCTCGTACCCATGCAGCACATCCATTGCTTTGGAAACATTGGCAACCGAATTGAGAACGACATAATCCTGCCCATCAAGATTGGGCATGGTCGGGCAGTTCTTCATCCGCAACGTGAGGAAGGACAGATAGTCCATCATACCCTCGAACACGAGACACTTCTCTTGCTGTTCTCCTTGCTGGCGTATATAACTGATGTCTTTGGGTGCGATGCAACCCTTGAAAAAACGGTTACGCACTTCATATCCTCCGGCAACATTGGGAAAGCCGATGGCGAAATAGGGCTTGCCGTTATGGATGAAGTGCAGCTCCTTACATTCCAGCCTTGCCAAGTTGATGTTTATTCCCCTTTCCTGCAAATAACGGAGCAATGCAGGATGGGTAAGTTCTCCCACCTCCAAATGCTGGAAACTCGGTTCGGATGCTTGCTGGCGAAAAGAGAAAGATACGGAACGGATGTGCGGTACTCGCTCCGCTATCTTGTTGAGCAAGTAGGGCACATAGTCGGATGCGTATAGTTCCTCTGCCAAAGCGATGATGTTACCGCCTTTGCCAAGCCCGTAATCGAACCACAGGTTACGGTCGGTGTTCACTTTGAACGAGGCTTCCGTTTCCTCCCGGAATGGTGATTTGTACCAAAGGCTGTTGCCTTGCTGTTTGACGGGCGTGTAGCCCAAACTTTGCAGATAGTCTGCAATTCTGATTTGTTTTGCTTCTTGGATGTTCATGGTTTATTCTTTCTACGGATTTGATGATGAGTGTAATAATGTTGATTTGATGAATGACACATATATTATGCTGTATGTTAAGGCTTTATTTCCTCAACATCTTCTCAACAAACCACTCACAAAAAGAGAATCCAACAAAGGATGCTGTTGTTTTCTCAACATTTCTTTTCGATTGTTGAGCATTTGTTGAGAGTGTATGTTGTTTGTTATCAGCATGGTTATATACTTATTCAACAATTCAACAAAAAAAGAATGATGTTACAGGGAGTCAAGTTGCTTCCTTGTGACTGTATAGAACCGTCCAACTCTCTTAATCGGCTCATAACGGCACTCCCGATTGTAATTAAATTGGTAGGTCGTATAGGTAAGTCCGTTGGATGCCGGAGTAAGTTTCCAACACTCTTGCAGCACTTTCCGTACTTGGTACTTCTCCACCTTTACCTGTGAGTGTACCAGCAAAAGAAGAAGGTCGTTGTAACAGAACGAGAATGTGTCCGTACCGACACTGTCCATGATGTCAAGGATAAGTTCGTGTATCTCTATCTCCAATCGGTTGCGGTTGCTGCGGATAATCTTCCGCAAGGCTTCGGTATGCAACAACGAGGGTGCAAACCACATACGGCTTTCTTTTTCGGTGGATAGCTGTCTGTGTTGCAGGAAATGGAGAAAGGCAGGTATCTCCGCTTTCAGCTTTTGCAGGAAGTCGGTATCATCGGACTGCAAGCGGTCTATCTTGCGTACCCAATAGCGTGTTTCTCCTGCATCTATGATTACGGGCAGATACTCGTTGTTGGAGCACAGCACAAACTTGGCAAAGAACGCTATCTCGTCACGGTCTTTGCCTTTGGCTTCCACTTTATAGGATAGAGTTGTACTGAGGTTCTTCAACCGCTCGCTGTCCTCCCTGCGGTTGAGCAGCACTTCATCCACCACGATAAGGAGTTTTCCTACCCAATCGGAATTGAACTGGCTGCGGAAGTCCTCGTTGGTGTTGAACGTGACATTGTTCTGAAAGAGGGCTTTCAGAAAGTTCAGGAACGTGCTCTTGCCCGTATTGCGTTCTTCCGATACCAACAGCAGGATGGGCAGTTTTTGTACGGGTTGCAGGTAGAGCAGTTGCAGATAGTCCATTCCTAACTCGTATTGCTCCCCGAAAATGTGGCGAACCAATGATTGGATGCAGGGAAACTCGCCTTGCTGTGGACAATGCTCTATCGGCTCATAGAGGTTGAGAAACTTGTCCACCACGGGACGATAATCCACATGGTTTGGGACTGTACAGAAACCGTCATACTTCGGCACGGTGGCGAGATAGTCCTTGCCATAGTCCTGCCGTAGTGTCTCGTTGTTCCACACAATGCGTTTCCTCACATAGCCACCGTTCAGACGGGGCTGGTTCACTAACTTGTAGAGGGTTGTACCCACTCGGATAAACTCCTCCTTTTCGTTCTTTGTTTTTGTCATTTACATTTCGCTTAAATCGTTAATAGTTAATCAAGTGCAAAGCTACGGCAAGTCACGCGAAAGCCTGATAAGCAAATCACAGCAGAACGGCGCAAAATTTACACGGAATGAAAAACTTGCTGCGAATTGCACAGGAAGCAGGTAAAGAGCATATAAAGCAAACCCGAAAAAGCATCCGTTACAGGTCTGCTTCTTCGGGCTTTTGTTGGTAATACGTATTATTGGTAAAACAGCAATACGTTAGTTCAACTGAATACTAATACGTTTTACCAACTGAGTGTTTTATCAGCAATCAATTGACAGATAAAGATTTGTCGGTTTCATGATTTCATGTCGTCACATTATTGGATTTTATGCCTGATAATTAGAAGCCTTTGTCCCGTTACTGCCCAGCGAAAAGAAGAAGGTTGTTTTCTCTTTTCGCAAGTACATCCTTTTAAGAATGGCATTGCGCATTTGTTCCGCACCGAAACTATTGATACGGAAAGCAAGCGCAACTATCATCGTGAGACTGAATACATTTGCATGATAGCCGTTTTCCAATCTGATATACTTCTGAACCTCGTATTCTTTCAATGCTCCACTTTTATATATGGCTCTGATGGAAGCTCGGAATGTGGGGGCAATTACTCCGAATAAATCGCCAAGTTCCTGTTCGCTCATCCAAATGTCTGTGACATTGTCCGGCATTATGATATTGCCGGATTCACTCATTGTTATAATACTTCTTTTCATAAGCCATTCTTTATATGGTGAAATGTCCGCTAACCTTATCTTCAAAAGCAGAAATGTCGTTTTCAAGTTTCGTGTTGGTCACTTTTGCATAAATCTGCGTAGTAGTGATATTTGTATGTCCGAGTATTTTGCTGACACTTTCTATTGGCATACCATAATTAAGGGCTAAAACAGCGAAGGAATGCCGGCTCAGGTGAAATGAAATGTTCTTTTCTATTCCACACATTTTTGCCACAGTCTTGATGCGCCTATTTACCATGTCGTAAGAATTTATGTTGAACAAATTCTTACCATTTCTGAATGGCTTATTTCGCTCAATTATTTGAGCGGGAATGTCCATCAGCTTGATTTGAAACGGCACACCTGTTTTCTGCCTTTTGGATACAATCCAACGTGAGCCATTCAGTTCCACGATATTGTCTGTGGTGAGATTTTTGATGTCCACGAATGATATACCCGTCCAGCATCCGAAAATAAAAATGTCCCTTGCAATAGCGAAATTGGCATTTTCCAATTCGATTGTACTCATGGCTTTGATTTCGTTCTCTGTCAAGAAGCCACGTTCCTTATGGTCAGGATTCACATGATATTGTGCAAATGGATTTCTCGGTATCTTCCCGTGGTAATGAGCGGAAGTTACGATATGCTTCAATGGTATGGAATATATCCATACGGAAGATTGGGCAAGTCCGACCTCGTTACGTAGATACAGACAATAATCATGGATAAACTCTTCCGTCAGTTCATTCATCCCCATATCCGAACGCTTATAATGGTTTTTCATAAATTCGGCGACATATTTCCTTACGGTAAGATATTTACGGTATGTACGCTCCGAACGGTCTTTCCCAACACGTTTGGCAAAATCCGCATTCATCTTATCAAAGGCACGTAACACCGTTTCATACTCTGTGCCGATACCTTGATAGGCATTGCGTACCATTTCGGCAGTTACAAATGCCTCCCGGTCAGAAAGCCGCTGGTAATGCTTTGCTATCTGCGCCTTGATATTATCAAGCGCATGATTAACATCCATAGACTTACGGCTCTTACCTTTAGCCCGATTAGCTTTGGCATCCCATAACTCCTTGGATATACTCTGTTTACAACTGAACTGAGCAATCGTCCCATTGATGGTAACCCGTCCCATGATAGGGACAATTCCATTCTTCTCTTTGCTTCCATTTACATAGAAGACAGTCTTAAATGTACTTCTCATAATCCTTGCTTTTTGTTTGGTGCAAAATTAAATCATGAGAGTCATAAGGGCAGAACGCAAACCTACGCAGAACGCAGAAAAATAGGAAGTTAGTGTTAAAAGTGCATTTGATACGAGGTAATGGTTTGGAAGCATAACAACTTCTATATTCTGCTCAGACCATGTCTTCACTACTTATGCCACTTGAAGCCACTTTATGCCAAACACCATTGATGGTCAGTACATTCTCTATGTTTTGCTCATATTTTCATTTTTAAGTGACATTTTTCCGAAAAATACGTTAAGCACTCCCACCAATGCCGTTCCCTGACCGGAATAATCATTTAATGCCAATAGTTGAAAACCCGCATAATCGGGCGTACGTAATGTTTTCTCTATTTCATGCTTGTAACAAATAGCTTGTAACTTACCCGACGCCATCATGAAATCATGAGCTTGACCACTCATATCGTTATCTTCCAGTATATCTCGGAATATCTCAAAATTCCGGGCTTTATTTACTCCGGTATACTTACGGATTTCATTAAAATCAGGGAACACACACCATTGCCCTGTCTCATGCGAAACGTAAGGTTGTTTCACCGTATCAATCTTGGCACGGTAATCCGACATGCTTTCCGGTTGCCGTTCCGCCCATGTCAATCCCCGCGCACCGGCCTTTACGTGATACTGATTATGCGGTTGCCACTGCCAACTGCCACCAACCGACGCTCCTGTATATACACGACGGGGATCTGTCGCTTTCCAATAATCCACGAACTTACTCACCCAATTTACCCAACGCCCGGAAGGCTCGTTGCCACAAGCAAGCATACAGTAGGAAGCGTAGTTACCATACGCTTTCGTCAGCGCAATGGTTTCATCCATCAGATATTTGTCAATAGGTTGTCCATTCCCCAGCTTCGGGCCGTGATTAGGCCAGCTCGGCCCTTCGGGTTGAAGATAAAAGCCTACAAGGTCAGCAGCAATAAAGGCCGCTTCCGGTGGGCAGAAAGAATGGAACCGCATATGATTCAATCCATAGCTACGGCAAATACGGAATACACGTTCCCAAGAAGCAACATCCATCGGAGCGTACCCCGTTAACGGAAAATCACAGTTTTCAACTGTACCTCTCAACATCGTCTTACGCCCGTTTACATAAAACCATTTACCGTTTATCGTAAATTCGCGCATTCCGAATTGTACCTGCTTCGTTTCTATTTGTTTTCCATTCTTCAAAGTTGCCGTTAAACGATAGAGAGCCGGACTGAACTCATCCCACGTCAGAAAATTCTGTCCCATCGGCAGTTCCATTTCAAGCGGATTATCACCTTTTCGCACAGTAACGGTTTGGTATACCGGAGCAATCTCATGGTTGACATTCGTATTAAAGCTCCTCGCTGAAAGAGCTATCTCCCCTTTTGCTGAAGAAGATGCCCGCACATTCATACGTACAAGAGCTTTCTTTCCTGCAAGGTCGGGATATACCTGTATATCCTCAAAAAACACTTCCGGTGTAGATTGCAACTCTATCTTACCGACAATACCGTTCCAATTACCTTGTGTCTGGTCTGTGATACTATGCGAATCCGGACCTACGTTAATCTCTTTAATCCGGTTGTCCACACGAATAGTCACCAAGCAACTTTTTCCCGGAGTGACATAAGAAGTCAGGTCATACACATGAGGCACGCAAAGACTGTTCCGCATACCGACTTCCCGATGATTAATCCACACGGTAGTTTCTATATGAGGACGCTCCAGAAAGAGTACGATCCGTTCTCCTTTCCAGCTATCAGGAACCGTCACCTTCTTCTGATACCATGCCACCCCAACGTAATGCTTATCCGGCGTCAGGAAGAAAGGCAGTTTAACCTGACCGTCTATACGGTACTTTTCCATATAAGGGTTGAAATAGTAAGAGCTATCATAAAGGCTCCCTGTCCATTTGGTACGGACGGTTACATCATCCCCTTTCAGTTTTTCGGGCATTGACCCGGGCAGATTTATCCGGTCGCTCAAGGTTTTATTAAACCACTCTTCACGGACACCTTTATCCTCACGGTCTATTTGAAAAGCCCATTTGCCGGACAAGCTGACCGAGTGGTTTTGTCCCACTACGGCCAACGAGCCGGCAAATGTCATAAGCAAACTTGCTATAATATGTTTCATAAATTACTCTCTATTCTGCAATTACTCCCGCCCAACTGTTACACCAACGGAAATTACCTACATTGCCAATGAAACCGCTACGGTTTCTGAAAGAAATGGAACGGATGGCATGTTTCAATACATTTTCCGCATCTCCCTCGGCAACACATGAGGCTTCTGCCGGCTCTTCCGCAGTCAGTTCAGGGTCAACAAACAAAGACACTTTCTGATTGGCATAATCCAGTTTCAACACCAGTAAGTGAGTTTTATCATAATCGTAAGCCATGGTTGTTTCAGCCTTCACTTTCAACAGACTCGTTCCGAAACGGATTCTATCGCTACCCTCACGAGCCACATAAATATTGGCGCGGTTGCTACCGCCCACATAGCTGGCGCTTACTCCCAAAAAGTCTGCCATACCACTTGCTCCGAGCTTGGAGAAGTTTACTAAGCAAGACAAGTAGAATGTACCGCGACCATATTGCTTTCCATCAGTCATGGAGTAGATACTGAAACGAGCGCCTTTCGTACCGGCAGGATAACTGCCTATGCTAATAGACGGGCCCTTTTCTGCATATCCTTCGTAAACAAGCTCTTTACCTATGGTAGGACTTGGATTGGTATTAGGTTTTGAAGAAAATGCTCCACACCATGTATTTATGGCAATTGGCGCCGTTTTCTCACTATAAACCGATTTCTCCAATTTGTCACCATCTTTATATCCTTGCAATAAGTCTTTTTTCAAAATCTGTGCATTTCCGGTAAAAGCAAATGCAGCCAATGCCAATGTAAAAATTACCTTTTTCATGATTTTATGTATTTAAGTTGTTATTCTTTAATTTCCATCCGGCTTCTCTATCTCTGTAAATGGTGACAGGTTCCATTTAAAATTCTTGAATTTATCCGGTTTTGCGGGGTCAAAGTTAGCATAATCTGCTTTTAAATCTTTCACAATAGGAAGATTTGCTTTCTTCATTCCCTCAATTACGCATTTTGCTACCTCATAAGCTCCAAAAGTATTAAAATGTGTGTTATCTTTCAGTTCCTGAGTCTGTCCGGGATAAGTATTTGCCGGATAATGTACATAGAGATACTTGGATTCTTCTACCCCCATTGTTTCACATAATACTTTTGTCATGTCCTGCAAGTCAATGACAGGGATATTCTCACGTACAGCAATATCCCGGATAGCGGCAGGATAATCGGCATGCGTATCCTTGATTTTGCCATTCTTATCATACTGACGGCGGCGAGTTGGCGTAACCAACACCGGATAAGCTCCTTTCAGGCGAGCCTCATCAATAAACTGTTTGATATAATAGGAGAAAGAATAGTAAGCTCCTTTACCCGGTCCTTTCTGTTTTTGGTCATTATGACCGAATTCTATCAGCAAGTAGTCGCCTTTTTTCATCTGGGTCAATAGTTTATCCAAACGTTTTCCACCGATGAAAGTATTGGCAGAAAGCCCCGATTCGGCATAATTCGCTATACAAACTTTATCCGTAAAGAAACGGGTAATCATTTGTCCCCAGCTTGCCCAAGGCTCATTATCATTATCGACGACCGTTGAATTACCACAAAGAAATACAGTAGGAACCTTGTCAACCCTTTCAATCACTAAAGAAGATAAACGGGGAGCATCACCATTAAACTCCAAGGTCAGTTTATCGTCCCAATTCAGTTTCTTCTTCTCGCGTTCCTTGATTTTTACTTTCTGATTACCCTTAATAACGGTATTACGTTTATTAATTGTAAAAGTCTCCGTTACGAGTTCTCCTTTCTTTGTGTCGAGGTTCTCAATGAAAAGACGGCGTGATTCACCACGAACTGTGGTACTGCCGGCAGAATCTTTACTTCCCAATGTTACAGTCACTCTATAATTGCCATCAGGAACATTTACCGAGAAAAAGAAAGGCGCGTTACTTTTACCGTCCCAAGCAGGCTGAAAGTCATAACCATAACCCGAATCATTATTAAACAAAGTTGAGGGAGTTATTTTGGTAAAGCCTTCTTGTTCTTTCTTATCAGACGAGAAATCGAATTTGAAAGTTTGAGCTTGGGCAAGCAAAGAGCTTGCCACAAGCAGCAGAGAATAAACAAATATTCTTTTCATAATTCAATGATTAAAAAGCTACGGCAAAGCGGAAGAAACCTTTGGTTCCATTACTAACTCTACCAATAAATAAATTGGTTCCCTCAGCAACTGCACATAAAGGAGATATCCACGCATTAGATGATCCTCTAAAATCACTTGTCCAATAAAATCTATCAGAAGCCACAGCATCATAGTCACTATATTGTAATAAGCTTCCTCCAATTTTTGTGATACTTGCAGAAATAACAGCATAGTTATTTTCGATAATATTCAGTTCCTCATAAGAGGGTAAATACCATCCAGAAGTTTTTCCTTCTTCAATAACCACAGTAGTACGATAAGTATTAAGGAAATCTACAAAATCCGTTCCTAGCCCCCCTACATTATCAGCAGCGAGCTCTGTAACCTTAGTATTATTATAACCTACTATTTTTGTAGGAACATTATTAATACTTAACGTAGCGTCAATATAACCAGAGGCATAATCTTGGGTGTTCAGCCATTCCTTATAATCAGATTTGGTTGATCCAAATCTACCACTACCAGCGCCTTGTGCATTAGTAGCATTATTAAGCGCTATCGCCAATCCATTAACACATGAAGGACATTCTCTCTTCAAGACATCTTGAGTCTCGGCATATGTACCATTATACAGTACTGACGGTTGAGGATTACCTACATAATACACAACACCAATAATACTTGCTTTTACAGCTTCATCCAATTGCTCCAGATTATAATCTTTATCAATAGTCGTACCATCCTTACAAAGGAAATCCCCTATCTCCAGCGTAGGATTATAATTAACTTCTTCTTCCACACCGATATTCCCTACATCATTAGGTGTCCATCCATCAATAGTCGGAGAATCAATCTGTAACTTTTCACCACTTTCCGTCTTACTCAAATCAACAGTATACTGGTATTCCTGAGAACTATCCAAAGCAGGTTTCAAACTTCCTGCATAGATTTTATCTCCTACCTCAATAACCAATTGAATAGGCTCCGCTTCACTTTCGGCAACTACCGGTGGTAAAATAATAGAAGAGGTAGTACCTAATGTAGTTTCCACCTTTACACTTCCTTTAGTAGATCCAGGTTTCACTTCACCGGTAGCAGTATCGAAAGTTCCATCAATAATAACTCCCTGCAATGTATAGGAGATAGAAGCTTCCGCTTTAGTTTCAGCAGTGCCGCCATTCGCAATATTCAGACTCACTTTACTCATCTGATGCTTGAATTTAAAGGCTACATTCGGATTACTCCGCGAAGCAGTTGCCTTAGCATACATAAAATCTATCGCATTATGGCCTACATACTTACCTGTTTCATCAATAATCTTAAAATCAAGAACTCCTGCGGATATATTTTCATTACCTGTATACGGATAATAAGCAGTATATTCAACCTCATCATTACCTAAAATATAAATTCCTGTAGTACTGGAAAATTCACCGGTAACACTACCTGCCACATATTTGATATTCAGATTCGGATTAGAGAGATTATCGCTTACACCGATTGCATCACCTACCGTCCAAGCAATACCGTCATCGCTCACGCGCGTGTTCACCTGATCGATACTGGCCGACACTATCAGTTTAGACCCTGCAATATCTTGCCCGTCATAATCGTTATTACAGCCGCTTAGCAGAGCTACTGCAACAGCACTTGTCAAAAGAATCTTTTTCATCTTCATGATATTAAATATTTATTAGATTATTAAAGTTAAACCGCCATGTTTATTCGCTGATTCTGTTGCAAATGTAAACAATGTCTCCCAAACCAGCCATGACGTTTATTCACTTTGCATGTAATTTCATCCACTGCCCCAAAAGCGTTCTTTTTCCATGTATTGTGTACATATATACATAATTAATAGAAAAATATCCGTTACTTTTGACCTCGAAAAACAATATTCCCGTAACCCAAGAACTGAAAAAGATATGAGAAAGCACCTGTATTATCTAATCGCATCCATGCTGATTATTACTATAAGCTTAAACGCCCGGACTAACTACAACTACAAGAAATTGCAACGTGAAAATCTCGGACGTGGTGTAGTCGCTATCCGCAAAGACGCTTCTACCGTCACCATTTCATGGAGATACCTCTCATCCGACCCTATGGATACCGAATTCAACGTATATCGTAACGGGAAAAAAATCACCTCGCAACCGGTCAGTACCGGCACCTTATATAATGACGCGTACACAAGCCGGAATGCTGCAACTTATGAAGTACGCCCTGTTGTAAAAGGAAAAGAGACCAATCATAAGAACGGCTGTTATACCCTGCCCGCCAATGCCCCGACAGGTTATATCCGGATACCGATGAACAAACCTGCAAACGGCGTCACTCCTGCGGGAGATACTTATACCTATTCGCCCAACGACGCCTCAATAGGCGATATAGATGGAGACGGGGAATATGAAATCATCTTGAAATGGGATCCGAGCAATTCCCACGATAATGCTCACGACGGCTATACCGGTGAGGTGCTGATAGACTGTTACCGCCTGAATGGCGAACAACTATGGCGCATCAACCTCGGAAAGAACATCCGTGCCGGTGCCCATTACACACAGTTTATGGTCTATGATTTGGACAATGACGGCAAGGCCGAGGTAGTAATGCGTACAGCCGACGGAAGCATAGACGGTAAAGGCAATATCATAGGTGATGCCACCGCCGACTATCGTGAACCGGGAGAGATGTATACTCCCCGAAAGAAGAAAGGAGATACCCGAACACCCGAACCGAGACTCCGTAATCAAGGACGTATCTTTAAAGGAAAAGAATACCTCACCGTATTCTCCGGCATGACGGGAGAAGCCTTGCAGTCCATCGACTACATTCCCCAACGAAATGAGTTGAGAGGCTGGGGCGATAATCGTGCCAACCGTAGCGATCGTTTCCTTGCATGTATCGCCTATCTGGACGGTATCCATCCCAGTGTAGTCATGTGCCGCGGTTATTATACCCGTACCGTCCTTGCCGCTTTCAACTGGAACGGAAAGAATCTGACGAACTCCTGGACCTTTGATACGAATGAACCGGGCAATGAGAATTTTGCCGGTCAAGGTAATCACAACCTGCGTGTAGCAGACATAGACGGCGACGGCTGTGATGAGATAGTCTACGGTTCCATGACCGTAGACCACAACGGGAAAGGACTGTACTCCACCGGCATGGGACACGGTGACGCACTGCACCTCACACAATTCGACCCGTCCAATCCGCGGCTGCAGATATGGGCATGCCATGAAAATAAGAAAGACGGCTCTACCTTCAGAGATGCAGCCACAGGGAAAGTCATTTTCCAGCTACCGCATCATACGGACGTAGGGCGTTGCATGGCAGCCGATATCGACCCAATCCACCCCGGCGTAGAGATGTGGTCGGCACGTTCCGAAGGCATACGCAATATCAAAGGAGAAATCGTGGCTTCCAAAGTAAAGAAGCTCCCGATGAACATGGCCGTATGGTGGGACGGAGATTTACTACGGGAGATGCTCGACAAGAATATCATCAGCAAATATAATTGGAGAGTGGAAACATGCACACCACTTGTCACTTTCGAAGGTACAGCCGGCAATAACGGTACAAAATCCAATCCATGCCTGCAAGGTGACATCATAGGTGACTGGCGTGAAGAAGTATTGTTACGCACCACCGACAACACGGCATTACGCCTATACGTAAGTACCGTTCCCACAGAGTATCGTTTTCACACATTCCTTGAAGACCCTGTATACCGTATCAGCATAGCCACTCAAAACGTAGGATATAACCAGCCTACCCAACCCGGATTCTACTTCGGACCGGACTTAAAAGGCGTATTCAGAGGATGCCGGTTAAAACAAAAATAAATCAGGTAATAGGTTATTGAAATTTCCTACCGGCAAACAAACGTTTCAAAATAGGCCGCCATATACCATAACAATAACATCTGTCATCATGAAAAGATTAAAAACAATATTCCTTTTACTTTGCCTGCCGATAATGCTGACAGCCAAAGAATACTATGTGGCAACCAACGGCGACGATGCCAATACGGGCAGCATCGATTCTCCTTTCGCTACGCTGGCGCGTGCGCAGGCGGAAGTAAAAGCCGGCGATATAGTATATATCCGCGGCGGGAGATATATCATGGAAGAGTCGCAAATTATGGGAGAAAGAGAAAAAATCTACGCCTGCGTATTCCTGATGGACAAAAGCGGAACGGACAACGAACACCGTATCCGTTACTTCGGTTATCCGGGTGAACGTCCGATATTCGACCTCTCTCAAGTAAAGCCCTTCGAGAAGCGTGTCAGCGTGTTCTATGTCAGCGGCTCCTACCTGCATTTCAAGAATATCGAAGTAGTAGGTACACAAGTCACCCTTGTCGGGCATACCCAATCTGAATGTTTCAGCAACCGGGGCGGCAATAACAATATCTATGAGAACCTGTCCATGCACGATGGCATGGGAATCGGTTTTTATCTGGTGAAAGGAGCTGACAACCTGATATTGAACTGCGACGCTTACAATAACTACGATACCGTTTCGGACGGTGGCAGGGGCGGTAATGTGGACGGCTTCGGCGGACACCCCGACAACAATGGAAGCGGTAATGTATTCAGAGGTTGCCGTGCGTGGTGGAACAGTGACGACGGCTTCGACCTCATCAACTCCGGCCAAGCCGTTGTGATAGACCACTGCTGGTCTTTTTACAACGGTTACCGGCCGAGCAGCACCTCCGCCAAAGCGGGAGACGGTACCGGCTTCAAGGCGGGTGGCTACGGCATGAGTGACAGTCCCAAAGCCCCTGAAATCATACCGATGCACGAAGTAAAAAACTGTATAGCTTATTACAACAGCAACAAAGGTTTTTATGCCAATCACCACCCGGGTGGCATTCTTTGGTCCAACAACAGCGGATATAAGAACCCGTCCAACTATTGCATGCTCAACCGTAAATCGATAGAAGAAGCTGTTGATGTAGCCGGATACGGACATATCCTAAAAAACAATCTCTCGTACAGTCCGCGAAGTGCGGAGAAACATATTATCGACATTAATGAAAGTCTGTGTCAAACAGCCAATAACAGTTTTCTGCCTACGGTTATGATACTTACAGAAACAGATTTCCTTAGTCTGGATGCCGGCCAGCTAACAGCAGAGCGCAAAGCAGACGGCAACCTGCCGGACATTACATTCCTGCAACCCTCGGAAAGCAGCCGGCTTTACGCCACCCGGATAGGGTATTCGTTCGAAGCCCCTGTTACCGATGAAGACAATGACGGAGTCGATGACAATACAATAATTGGTGAGAAAGACTGGCTCATGGAAGCCGCCATTCATGTAAATAACAGCATTGCCAGCATAGAAGGACCGGGAGCGGAGGAATTTACCGCTTTCTACATCAACGGACAAAAAGTGAAAATGAGTAACGGAACTGTCGACTTATCCGCATATAACGGCAAACTGAATCTGAAAGCGACCTCTACTCAAGGTGGCATCGTGAAACTTACCCTACACAAATAAAGTTTATAAAAAGCATAATCATGAAAAGAATCATCCATACATTCGTTATCGCCTTTCAGTTTATCATCTTATCAGCAGTTCTCACCGCCTGCAAAGAAGACGACGGTAACATCTCCTCACCTCAGGAAGCCACTCCCTCATTCTTCTGGGAAGGGAGTTCATTTCAGCTGGAAGCGGACAACGGTTGGAGTATTACCCGCTTTGCCAACCGCGTCGCCCTTAGCAATTTCCATCAAAAATGCCAATACCATCTCTCATGGGACGGCGGTTCGGGAGCAGGAGAAAAGACAAACGGTATTTTAAAGATAGCCGAAGCAGGAAAGAAACTGCAAACCATCCGTCTCGACGCATTGCTCATAGAAGACATCAATGGAATGTATTACAACATCCATTTCCAAAAAGGCGAAGCAACGGGTATATTGCTATTCTCCAAATAACCATGCAAGAACAGACGGAATGTCACAAAACAACCATTATCAAGCTTGTGATATACCGTCTTTGTTCTTTTGATAAGTTGAAGGAGACACCCCGAATTGCGTCTTGAAGCATTTACTGAAATAGAAAGGATCATTGATGCCTACCTGATAAGCCACTTCCGCAACAGTGGCATCCGTCTTCAGTAACAACTCCGCCGCTTTCTTCATACGCATTACACGCAGATACTCTTTGGGCGCATAACCGGTAACTCCTTTCACTTTCCTGTAAAATATGGTTCGTCCCAATGCCATCATAGAAGCAAAATCATCCACGGTAAAATCAGGATTATCCAATTGTTCCTCCACGATACGTGTCAGCTTATCGGTAAACTCTTTATCCTTATCTGTCGTGCATATCACCGGACGTATCATGGAAAGGTCGCTCGAGAACTTCTCACGCAGTTTATCCCGTTGCTCAATCAGCTTAAATACGCGTGCCAGCAATAGCTTTGTACTGAACGGTTTCGTAATATAGGCATCCGCTCCGCTTTCCACCCCTTCCAAGTGACTTTCGGGCGCATTCAAGGCAGTAAGCAGAATGATAGGGATATGGCTCGTGTTAAAGTCGTTTTTCAACTTTCCGGTAACCTCGAATCCCGATAGCCCCGGCATCAGGACATCACAAATTATCAAATCAGCGTCATACGAGTAAGCCCGTTCCAACCCGGCATTACCGTCTGCTTCCGCCATTACTTCAAAGTAAACGGAAAGCTCCTCTTTCAAGAACTCACGTACATCCGTATCATCTTCTATAATCAACAGTTTCCGTTTATTCAAAGGTACGACCGGCAGACCTTCTTCCTGTGTCTCTTCCTTATCCTGCCCTGTATCCTCACCTATACCGGAAACCATCCTCTCTTCCATGTCCGACAAATGTTTCTGCGCCATTTCTTCCTCACGAAGAAGAACATTGTTGGGTATCAAAAAATCTTTCTCTTCATAAACCGAGGTATCGGTAGAAAGCACCACCGTAAAGACAGAACCGCCTTCGGGATTTTCATCATACGTTATAGTCCCTTTATGAACATTTACCAATTCATGGGTCAGATGAAGCCCCACCCCCACACTGCTACCGGAAAAGTTACTCTGCATGAAACGTTTGAAAAGCTGGTCGCGTTTCTCTTTAGGGATACCGACACCGGAATCGGTTACCTTAATAACTAATTTATGAGCGGCGGCATCCACCTGTATAGAGAAATCTACTTTCCCACCCGATGGAGTATATTTGAACGCATTAGAAAGCAGATTATAAATAACCTTATCCAAATTACCCTTATCAATGAACATTTTATAAGACGCCGCGGAAGGGATAAACCTGAAGTCCATTTTCTTGGACTCGGCGGCATCCTTAAAACTCAGATAAATTTCATAAAGGAACGCTATAACATCGGTTTCTTCCAACGAAAGAGCAAGCTTGTTATTCTGCATTTTCCTAAACTCAAGCAGTTGATTAATAAGTCTCAGCATGCGTTGTGTGCTCTTATCCATGACTTTTACCGAATAGGCCATTTCTTTGGGTATCTTGCCAACACGATGCATCTTCTCCAAAGCAGCCTGAATCAGCGTCAACGGAGTACGAAACTCATGGGAGATATTGGTAAAGAATACCAGCTTGTATTCCGTAAGCTGTTCCTCCACTTTAATCTTATTACGCAAATCATTCATGTTGCGAATAATACGATAGACCGTATAGAACACAAAAACTATAAACAGAAAATAAAGCAGATAAGCCCAAGTAGTACGCCAGAACGGCGGCGCAATGACAATCCGGAGCATCGTATCCTTATCGCCCCACTGTCCTGCAGCATTACATGCTTTTACATGCAAATTATAGATACCCGGTTTCAAATTTTTATAGGCTGCAAAAGTCAAGGTAGACGGAATACTCCATTCTTTATCATACCCTTCCAATTTATAGCTGAACTTTGGCGGAATCGTAGTAGAATAATCCAGCGTAGAAAAGTTTATTCCGAACGAATTCTGGTTATATCTCAAATGAATGTCACGGACATAAGCAAGGGAACATTCCAAAGGTGAATTAGGTTCATCGGAAGATACCGATATACCGTTCAGCTTCAATTCGGTGAAAGTAACGGAAGGAATACTTTGCACGCTTTCCACTTGCGACGGGTTAACGATAGTCAGTCCTTGATTGGTTCCCATAATAATCCTGCCATCCCGCAATCTCAACGCACTGCTTTCGCTATATACATTGCACAGCATATCGCTGGAGAAGAAGTAGTTCTCAAAAGTCTTTGAGCCAGGAAAAAAGCAGGAAACTCCATATTCGGTAGTAATCCATACTTTACCTTCCGTATCTTCTACAAAAGCCTGTACCATACTGTTCACTAAACCATTGGCTACACCATAATGAGTAAAATTCAGCTTGCCGTAATCATTACCGGGCGTACAAATACAGAACCCCGCACCGGATTCGGCAATCCATATATTTCCCTTGCTGTCCTGCATTATATGCCGCACTTCATTACTCAGCAAACTTCGGTTACTCCAATTATAATGGTGATAGGCTTTAGGATTTGCCAACAATTCCTCAGGACGGAATACAAATATACCATCACTCGTGCCTGCCCAAATCCATCCTTGTTTGTCCTCAATCAATACGCGTATGCGTTTCTGCGAATAGTATTCATTGAGGAAATGACGGAATTTATAACCGCCCTGTCCATCGGGTTCGGCAAGGTCCAGCCCACCGCCAAAGGTACCGATCCACATCCGCCCTTTACTATCGCGCAACATACAAAATACTTCATTGGCTGCAAGCGAATTCACATCATCAACCCGATAAGTGTACTTTTTATCTCCTGCATACAGTCCATCACCCCTACTTCCCAACCAAAGGACACCTGTGGAATCTTCACAAAGCGCGTATATATTTTTGCCATAGACAGCTTTGTCCTTTAGGCAAGACAGTACAGCATCGTATACATAAACCTTTCCATCGCGAGTACCCAGATAAATATCCCCATTAGTTGCGGCAGCCAGCATACGAACATTATTCACATGTGTTTCCGTATCGTATTTCACCGGCTCCGGATAGAACTGTGCGGCTCCCTCATTCACTACCTTCAAATGAGACACTCCCGTATACTCGGAACTCAACCAAATGCTCCCCGAACGGTCTTCCATAATATATTGCAGGGCATTGGACGAAATCAATGAGGAACGGCTGTCATCCGCTTTGAAATGGCGCAGTTCGTCAGTCCGCAAATCATAGGTAAAAAGCCCGTTGCCATAAGTTGAAATCCAAAGAATATCACGTGAGTCGTGTACTACATGATAGCGTTCCATATCGATATACCCCACCTTTTCTTGGAGCATCAGTTGAAAAACTTTCACGATGCCGGTTTCCGACTGAATATAATATAGCTTACCTGTCTTGTTGTGTACCCAATAATTCCCCCGGTTATCTACAGCAACTTCACCGCCGGGAATATTCCACTCCGGTGGTGAGGGTTTCAAAGCATTGCTCTCCAAATCAAAAACGAAACTACCTTTTGAAGTAAAGATAACCCATTGGTTCCCAACCGACAAACTACCCGGCAAATCCATACCCGAAGATACATCCGGCAACTTTGCCGCAAAGGCAAGCCGCCCCTTCTTATCCGCAGTCCAAATTTCACCTTCGATGGTTATAAAGCAGGTTTTGTCTTTAAAACGATAGGCACGCTGGAAATAATGTGACTTATCAACACACTGCAACGCATTATCTTTCCAATAATAAAGTCCTCTATCCGTGCCAATCCACACCCGTTTACCGCTATCCTGCAACACAAACAGGATATTGTCCGATTGGAGCTGTCCACTTTTCGCATTAAAGACTTCCGAAACAAACTTGCCTTCTCTATATTGTATACGCCGACAGCCTTGCCCCCGTCCCCATAACCAGACTTCGTCAGATAATATGGTTATATATCCGTAGTGGTCTTCATGTTCCCCACATCCGGTGAAATCCACGAAACAATCCTTCTTCAAATCATAACAACTGAAACGATCGGCAGAGGTAGATATCCACAAGAAGCCGTTATTATCTTCATACAAATGCTTGACCCGTCGGTCTGCAAGTGAAATACGTCCGTTATTTTTAGGCAGGAAAGTACGAAACGAATTACCGTCATAACGGTTCAGTCCGTTCAGTGAACTCATCCAAATAAAGCCTTTGCTATCCTGATAAATATAACGGACAGAATTATTGGACAATCCGTCCGCTGTAGTCAGATATTGTACATGTACCTTAACGGAAGCATAACCCGACAAATTCATTAGTGCAACAAGACACACTACCAGAAAGGTATAAATTCTTCTCCCGCAGACTCTTTGTTCTATGTTTTTCATAAGTTTCCGATGTCGTTACGGCAAAAGTAGTGATTTTCTCCGTATTACGGGAAACTTCTATCTAATAGTTACTATAATTTCATCGCCAAAAGGGTCGAAGTCGAAAAATGCTTTATCGGAACGAAGTTGTACGGGAAGTTTCTTTTTCCCTTGTCGGACGGAAAGTTTCTTTATAGTTTTCCCCTCAATAACCATAGTCAACGGTTCTGTAAAAAGTTTCTTATCCAAAGATAATTCCGGAACGATATATAATTTATTCTTTTTCTCCGTTACCCTCAAATGAATCGCTTCCTTTTCTTTGAGATAGGAAACAACCTCACAGAAAGTTCCGACCCATACTTTGTCTTCATTGGCTTTGACCTGATCCCAGTGTTCCCACAAAAGTTGCGGATTTCGGAAAGCATCATACCCGTAAGTCAGACCGTGCGTCATACCCACACCCCAATCACCCGTCCTAATCAGTGTTTCCAGCCACTTCTGCAAATCGCGGGCTGTACGCTTACTGCCTACGGAACGTTGTTTTAGCCGCGTACCCACACGGTTTCGAGCAACAAATTCCATTGCGTCTCCTTGCTTCGTATTATTGGGATAAGCGTATGTACGAGGCATTATACCGACATTGGCATATATCGCACTGTCGTTTTTCATTATATCTTCCTTGAGTACGTCAAACGGGAATTTGGCAAAATTACGATGGGCCCAGCCATGATTGGAAATCTCATGCCCGTTTTCCGCCATTTCTTTCAATTGAGGCCACGTTACACGAGTAGTATCTCTCACGCGTCGCTCATCCTTATTCACTTTAGAACCATTAACAAAAAAAGTTCCGCGAAAACCCCGTTGTTCCAATTGCGGAGCTGCCAGTGTATAGTGCTCTGCCAACCCGTCATCAAAGGTATAGCTGATAGCGCAAACTTTATCATGCCGATACTTGGCGACATATACATTCCAATCCGTCCCGAATGAAAAACCGGAATAAAAAAGCGTACATAAAAGAATAGTCAAAAAAGTTCTCATGGTTGTCCTATATTTAAGTTTATCCTCGACAAAGATAAATAAACGTCCTGATATACAGCAGCCATGAATATTCGGAAACCATGTAGTTTTGTACACTTACCTCATCTGCGTCATACCGCTTCCACTTATTATCATGCATCGCGGTTATTCATTCGTTACCGTAACGCGTAACATCAGATACGGCAACAATGGCAAACGAACTTTCCGGAGATTCACATCATAATGCCGGTAATCTATCGTTTTTCCGACTTCAAACGTACCGGGATACTCAGTGACAGTCATATTCCATGTATCAATGATTTCCACTTTATATTTTGTACCGGATCGCACTTTTTGATAAGAAGCGTTCTTTGCCGGAAGATTGAATAACCATTCATCCTGTATCTGCCTGCCGAAATAAATCAAGTAATAACCATCTCCGGCCGTAGCTGTCCGATGGTCACGGCTGACATCCGCCAATTGCAACGGTTGCGGCAGTGAGTCCAGCAGACTGCGGGTAAAAGGAATACGTTTCCACGATTCACCCCGCCACTCTCCGCCTTTTGCCCAGAAAATAGTGTCCATGCTGCCGGTATTCCACTGGTAGCATTCTCCGTGCGTGACGTATGTACCGGCTATCAATCCTTGCCAAATACGATGAAGCATTTCAGGTCCGCTCAAACGTCCCCAACGGGAAGTCAGATTCCCCTCATAACACACTTCATCAAAGATGACCGGCTTGCGGTAAACACCGCGCACAATAGAAGCACGCCCGAAATCCTCAACCGGAGCCTCATCCTGAATACTGGTATGCGTCAGTTCTTCCATCCAATAAGGGAAATAGGTTGCCGTACTCCCATGAATGGAGCATAAATGCCCATAGGGGTCTGACGCGGCAACAGTCCGTATCAAAATATTCCAATCTGCTTCGTTTTTGGCCTTGACGTAATCATACTCATTCGCCAATGACCACCACACATTACTGAAAGAAGCAAGACGCGCCGTCAGATATTTGATATATGCCACATTGACTTCCATCGGCATACTGTCAAATCCCCAACGTCCTTTATCATAAGGATGGAACAGAATTAAATCCGCTTCGACACCCAAATGCTTCAGATTATCAATGCGTTTCTCCAAATGGCGGAAAAAAGCAGGATTGAAACGTGTAAAATCAAACACCGGTTTCCCGGAAGAATACTCTTTGACAAGAAAAGGATAGATTACCGGTTCTTCCTTGCAAAGGCCGTAATTCTTCGGAAACACACACATCCGCAATTTATTAAACCGCGCTTTCCCCAATGACAACAACGTTTTCTCCTGTACCGGCTGTGACATGTGGGTCCAGGCATACGCCGTAGTGCCCAGCGGATAATATACGGTACTGTCGGCATACATAAAATTATGCGTATCTTTCACCCTCACCGGACCGTGATTATCCGCAACGGCCGGCACACATTCCAGAGCGCCCTGCTTTCCGGTCAAAGAAAGCATATTGCTTTGCGTGACATAATGCCACATCCCCGGTAAAGCAGGCATAAAGCGGATAATATACCGCCCGTCTCCGTCATAAAAACCCTGCACGTTGACCGTGTCTCCTCCTTGCTGCCAAAAAGCGGCGGCCAGACTGACATCCGTAAAAGGATTTCCATCGGAAGTACCTTGCAACGCGACCTCAAACCGTTCCCACTGCGGAACTTTCTTCACCTGTGCATTAAGTTGCCAAACAGAAGTTATGAGGCACAGCACGCATAAAGCTATTTTTCTGAAATATTCCATAATTCCCTGTCTTGAAATCCGGGCTTACTGTTGAAGCGTAATACCCATTATTCCTATCACCACCTCATTAGAAAGCGTTTCCAATACCAGATGCGAAAGTTTCTTCTTGGCATTCAACGGCATTTCCAGCAAGACAGCCGCACCGCCGTCAACCTCACGCGACACCCCGGTAAAACCAAGTTCTTCACCGAAATTATTACTTAGCTCACCCGTTTTCAAACGCAAGCGATAGAGAGACGGAGCATGACGATTAAAGGCCTGTCCGTCTTCAAAGAATATTTGTTCGATAGGAGGCCAATTGTCCGGATTTACCAAAGGCAGAGTATCACAAGTGCCATCTTCATAATATACGCGGATTACGCCATTCTCAATATGGCACTGCATATGATTGGTACTGCCCGCCATCAACAGATAGGCACGGGATGCCTTACCGGCCAGAGGAATCTGCAAGCTGTCCGGATAATTGTCCCAAAGAGAGGTGAAAGCAATGTTATGCCCCGCGGCAGGAGTACGGAAAGGTATTCCGAGTTTTGTTTCCAGCACACCTTCGCGCACAGCGGCACGCAGACCCGTATCATCAATCCCGGCCGTTTTCAGCGGATGACACCACTCGCCTATACCTTGTTTGGGTAATTGCAACGTAGTGTACGGAGAGCGGGGCGATAGATATTCATTGCGGAAAATATCCGTTACATTTGCATTGAACACCTTCTGCATATTAACGGGGGTACATTTGGCAGAGTCGACGGCTTTAAAGTCACCAGCCGGAATAGTTTGTTTACAACTGCCGGCTACCGGTTGTTCCACCGGCGCCCACCATTTCATCTGTCCCTGTTCCATGGCAATAAAGCTGACAGGTCCCGCTTCACGAACACGGGCCGAAGGATAAGCATCAATAGAAACGGGAACTGTGAGCAACTCTCCTTCCCAATTGACATCGATTGTTATTTCCTCACCGGAAGAAGCCGGAACGGAAACACTAAGCATAGGCCGGCCAACCGAATTTTCAACCAATTTCCATGCCACCTCCTGTCCGTTCACTGTCAGACGCGCTACGGAAGAGCGACGCGCCGGAAACTGCAATTCCAGATTACGCACCGCAGACAGGTGATGAGTAACGGTATAAAGCGAGCGATCGCGGGAAGAATATTTGCCGGCAACCGCTTCACCCGCCTTAAAATCAAAGTCAATATCCGGCGTATGCAATGAAGCATACTCCCACTCTGTCGGGAAACCGGGCTTTATCAACAAGCGACCGTTCAAAGCATCAGGCAAAATACCGTAAAGTCCTTGAATCAATGTACGGGAAGCTACTCCGATAGGGTCACCGAAATCGCGATAACACTCCCCTCGGGCGGCGTCATAGAAACTTATCTGTCCGAAGTTGCCCGGACTCTCACCTAAATACATACCATCGAGAACAGAGCTTTTCAATAATTTGAAGCCCGCCTCTCTGCGTCCTGCCTGAAAATAGGCCAGTGACGTATGCATCACCTCGGCAAAAGCTACATTATTGATACTCCATGAGTAGGGCATCCAGTCGGTAGTAGCCACTGTGGCATACTCCCCGGCATTAATAGCAGCCCCCGCTTCCTTCAACTGCTTCTGCCAACGGGCATAAGAAACCGCATTGACAGGCAAAGCGGCAGTACCGGCGGTAAGGACATCATCCGAAGTTACGACAGGAATATGAGGAATTTCACGGTCTACATAACTTGTAGCAAGATATGCCTGGAACGGATCTGCCACATCACTATCGAGGGCATGATAAACAGTCCATACGGCAGCGTCTTCATGCAAACGGCGGTGTCCCATGAAATCCTGAAATTCAGCCCAATGTCCTTTCTCCGGCAACCATAGGCGGGCGTTGAGCGCTTTCAGTATCTTATCGGCTTCTTCCCGATAAGGTGCAGGGTCCTCGCCGATTTTCTCGGCAATCAGCGCAGCCAGCCTATTGCCGCGATAGTTATAGGCGGAACTGTGTGTGACAGCTCCACTGTTATAGTACAGTGCGTCACTTGCCCAGATACAGGCATAGGCATCGTAAAGGCCGTCGTTATCAGGGTCGAAGTTACGTTTCTCCCAAGCAAGATGCAACGTCAGCAAAGGCCACATACGACGGGCATAATCAAGGTCTCCGGTCCAATTGAAGTGCCACAGCAACTCGTCTATGTAGCAGAGGTTCATGTCATAATGGTGCATCTGGTTATTTCGCCGGGGATTTCGACAAATATACCCGTTGCTGTATTGAGGTGTTCCCCAAATCTTGGCCGAACGTGCCAGTGCAAGAGCGGAATCTTGTGCAGGATGCGGAATCGTATTAGGAATCCCGGTTACCTGACTGGCGGCATAGTTATCAAAATGAGTGCGTGCGCGATCGTGCCAACCCAATACATCGCCTACATAAGCAGCGCGCCAACCGCTCAGCGGCATACGCCAACCGATAGCTCCATGCAGCCACACGCCCTCTTCTCCCCAAATGCCATCGGCGGCAACGGCAAGCGCACCGCCAAGCGTATTGAAATAAGGATCGGGAGTAGTAATTTTGATGCGTCCGGCAAGTTCACGGCAAGCATTCTGCAAAGTAAGATACTGTACATCGCCATCCGGTACTTCTTTCAATTCGTTACGGACAATACTTATGTATAAATTTCCGTCGGACGGAAAACGGCATTTCAGCGTTTGCAATACCGTACCGTCTTCTGCCGGTTCAAAACATCCCGGCGGGTCTGCTCCCATATCTCCGCTACGGAAAAGCTTCTTCTGACGGATAGGCGAATTCAACACTTCCAGCTCACAGCCGGCAGGCAATTCTCCGGAGAACTTCCACATAGCCATTTCCTCCGTCAAACTTGCCAGTACGGAAATCTTCAGGACGCAATTCTCTCCCCATGTTTTGTCTTTCAACAAATAAATGCGGCTACCCGGATTATAGCGAGCCTCGCACCAAGCGGTCTCTTCCAGCGGTGTAACCGTCCCATCCGGCAGGCGCAGACGAAAACGGATATTACGGCTGTCGTTCTTGACATAAGTGGCAAATATCGGACGATCGCTGGTTTCCAGACGCCATGCCGTAGGACTGCCGTAGAGAGCACGGGTATAACGGTTCTTTCCGTTAACACAGACAAAATCCTCGCCGGACGGCAGGTATTGCAACGCACGGGGAGTTCCCCGCTTATGGTCATTGTAGGAAGTGGATTCTATCAAATCACCTGCTTTCTTCGGCGCTTTAGACGAAGAAGCATATTGCGCGTAAGAACCCAAAGGGGAGAGTATGGTAAAAATAATTGTAAAAACAGAGGTACGATTCATAGGGCTCGTTGATTTCAAAAGATGAGAGTATAGCTTAGGGTATCTCACAGTACGACTGAGATACCCTAAGTATACGACTGAGGCAAGCTCAGTCGTATAGTGAGACTACCCCCTCTTACAGGGTATTCCGAGAGGGTATGGTAAAAGGAGTTTCCTATCAGGCATACATAATAATATTTATGTACAGCCAGAAGATTACGGCATCTGTTTCAGTCCTTCCCAACGTACATCCCACGTACCGTCTTGCGGGAAACCGGGATTCTTCACTTCACAGCCGTCCCAACCTGCGCACATCAGCGCTACCGCAGTCAGCAAACCGCCATTACCCGGCAAGTAGCAACGCAAACGGCCGTCCTGATAGTTGTGCCCATTCAGCAAGTAAGTATTGGTACGCTTATCCATCAGCAAAGCGCCGACAGCCTTTTCGGGTTCACCCAGACGAGTGGCATTCATGGCGGTCATCGGATAGTCCCAACCCCATGTCTTACCCCAATTCCAGTTATCCCACACCCAATGAAGCGTATTCTTCATATAGTCGGCACGTATCAGTTTGTTCATAGGCAGGATGCCGACAGAACCGAGTACAGCCATGTGGTCGCTGGTGAAACGAATATCCTTATAGGTATCTACCGCATTTTCGGCAGCCAGATAAAGGCTGTCTTCATTATAGGCCAGCGGTGAGAGTTTGTCAATCATTTCATCCCACTCCAGATTGCGTTTTTCACCGGCACGTTCGCGCCATTGCTGCGCTACATTCATTGCATAGTGCCAGTAAGAGAGTTCAAACGGCGGATTGATGGTAGTAGCGGCACGTAATGTTTCCTGTGCAGGAATCGCGCCTTTCAGGATAAAGCGGCCATGGAAATCATCGTACGTAGCGAAAGAGTACATGAACTTTGCAGTCTCTTGCACCAGATGGTTGTATTTCTTAATTACTTCATCCGAAGGATTGGCACGGTAAACGAGTTCCGCCAGATAAATAAAGTGCGGTTGTTGCCAAATCAGGAAACTGCCGACATTAGACGGTGCTTCCGTTCCGCTGGGATCGGTCATTTTCATCCAACGGACTCCGTCGAAACCTTGACGGCGTGCTATCTCACGGGCAACCGGTTCCACCGTTTCGTACCAGCCGAGTGTGCGGTCCAGCAACTCCGGATGCCCCCAAAGCGCCTGCCAGGACTGATGCCACCATATCATTTCGAGGTGGAATTTACCGAACCATGAGTTATACGTCAATCCGGTTTCCTGCGGCGGAACGCTACCTGCCGACTGAATGGCCAGCAAGTATTGGCTCAATACAACACGGCGTTCCAGTTCTTTGGCACGCGGGTCGGTACAATGTGAGAAATCTACGGCTGCGCCGTTCTTCCAGAAGTTATTCCAATAGCTGTTGCCGGCAGCCAGAGTTTCGGCAAAGACGGGCAGCGCATCGGCTGTATAAGTCGCAGGTTCACTTTCGAGTACGGTTCCGGGGAAATCGGAAGTAAACTTGCAAGAGAAAGCGAATTTATCTTCTTCCGGTGTCAGTACAAAATAGTTTGCCGACTTCTCTTTGAGGGAGGCTTTGCCTTCCCAATGCAAAGATACGTAGTAAACCGTAGAATCAAGCGTACGTTTGAGAACAGCGCTTTGCGCATCTTCAAAAACTATATTTGTAGTGTGTTTGTCGTTAGCATCCCAATTGCAAGCGTCATCGGCATGGGCACCCGTAGGATACGGGAAGTGCAGCTTCACTCCTGCATGTGCCGGACTGGTGATGCAGGCGGAAATCATATCCAACTCCGGATGACATACAGTCTGTACATCAAAAGCGTTGCCATTCAATACAAAATGACTGTTGATAACACCGTTCCACATATCCAGTGTTTGGGCAATATCGGTAATATCCGAAATCTTCACACTATCGCCCAACTCCAGCCCTACGATGCCCAAATGCAGGCGGTGAGGGTTCACACGGAACCAGTTAGAGGCTTCTTTCTGCCGTCCGTCTTCCTTAAACTGGCAGGCGTACAATTCTTTATGGCCGCGCCCGAAATCGTATTCCTTTAAGTATTCTTCCGGTTTATAGTGATCAGGATTACCGAAACTGTGCCAGCCCCATTGGCTTTGTGTACCCAATGGTACGCCTTTCTTATATGTAACAGGGAAAGTCTGAAGTCCGGTAGCATCCACTGTGAAGGCAAATTCACCGTTACCCACCGACAGCGATGCCAGGGAGTCAAATGAAGAAACCTGAGGGTTATTACGGGCAACCAATGCCTCACGATCTATCGGCGCTTGCTTTTCCGAACCGCAAGCTGCCAAAACGACTGCAAGTAGAGAATAAAATAGTTTTTTCATGGTATTTTTAGTGTAAGTAATATATCTCATAGTTGTGAACGAAGCAAAGATAACGCTTCCTCAGCAACCAATCTCTGTATGTATTGGCAGAAATGCTAAGAGATTTGCTTCCAAACCAATCAGGCAGAGGGAGCTTTCCATTTATTCACCCGGCAACGGCCAGTTGGGGGTAGGAACACGCATAGTCTTCATTTCTTCTTCAAACTGCGCAACCTTTTCAGGATACTTATCCGCCAGATTAACAGATTCGGTCATATCCTCCCGGATATTATACAATTCCAACGGAGCATCTTTCTTTATGGTCACTACTTTCCAATCCCCACGTCTTGCAGCACGCTGCTTTCCGGGAAACTCCCAATACAACAAACGATTATCCGTATCAAGGCTCTGTCCATAAAATAAAGGAAGAATATTGATACCGTTAAGTTTCTGCGGTAATTTATCTGTTGCGCCCGCCAAAGCGGCCAAGGTAGGCATTACATCCGGAAAATAAATAATGTTATTCAGTTTCCGTACCGGAACCTTCCCCGGCTGGTTCACGATAAAAGGCACACGGATACCACCTTCATAAAGTTGTCCTTTCATGCCTTTAAGGGAACCTTTACACCCTAATTCCGCCAAAGGAGCTTGTTTGGCCGCACCATTGTCCGATGCAAAGATAACCAATGTATTCTCACGTAGTCCCAATCTGTCAAGTTCCGCCAACAAACGTCCGATAGCCCGGTCCATGTGAGTGATAAGCGAAGCATAACGCTTGGTATTCATATTCCAAGACTCATCATCATACCAGCCGGTTTCATCAATAATATAAGGTTCGTGGGGAGCATCGTAAGCCAGATATAAAAAGAACGGATTATCCTTATTGCGGTTAATGAATTTAATGGCATCTTCCGTTGAAAGATCCGTATTATGCTTAATATGCCTGTCACCCTCATTCTCTTTCACATTCTCCAGTTTTTCGTTATTGAAACGCCAATAGGGATAATAATACGGGTCGTTCGAATAGGTGGTGCTGATGAGCCAGCCATAAAACTCGTCGAATCCCCGGTTCAAAGGAGTAGCTTCCGGATTAAAACCGTCCAAATGCCATTTATTCACCAGGCAAGTTCTGTAACCGGCGGCTCCGAGCACGGTAGCAATTGTTGTGTCATTCGGTTGAAGATGCATACGACGGATAGGTTTTGTACCTTTCAGTCCCTCAATGCCGCCGGCAGTGCAAAAGTTATCGCGAATGGTAGTATTACCGGTATTCTTACCCGTCATCAGAGAGCAACGGGAAGGGGAACTAATGCCGGAACCGGCATAACATTGGGTAAAAGCGGTTCCCGTAGCCGCCAGGCGATCTATGTTGGGAGTCTCTATGTATTTATTCCCATAACATGCCAAGTCACAATACCCCATATCATCGGCTAAAATAAAAATGATATTGGGCTTACTTTCTTTTACTGCGGCCGGCTGTTGCGCCTGTGCCCCGAGATGAGGCATAATAAGCATTCCGGTACCGCATACACTTTCTAATAATATTCTTTTTCTAAACATAATCGACATCAAATATATAGAAAAAGGTGGTATACCCCTAAAAAGCATCCACCTCTTTCCTCTTTCACTAACCTAAAATTTAATCTATATTAATCATCACATGCAATTAAGTGACATATCAATTCTTATATCCCTCATTCTGTTCATAAAGACCGGGAGTCACGTTCATCTGATTACGGGGAATCGGATAAAGATAACAGCCTTCTCTTAGATTTGACTTCAATTCAGGATAATTATAACGGTCGAACTTTGCCTCTGTATCTGATTTCCAAGTACCGTAACGAACCTGATCGAACCAACGGATACCTTCTCCCATTAACTCTATTTTACGTTCGAGTTTGATGTATTTCATAGCATCGTCCACGCTTACGCCTGTTTCAGGTCTTAAATCACAATTAGCTCTTTTACGTATTCTATTGACAATCTTCATGGCATCTTCCGTCTTACCTTCGCTTGCCAACAACTCTGCATACATAAGCTGCATATCCTCAATACGGATAATCGGAAGATTCACACCCCAGTCATCATAATTCTTCATCGCGTTCTCATCGTAAGAAGTGTTCATCATCTGAAGCTTCGGCTTTGTCGGCAAGAATTTATAGAACATAGCCTTTGTATATACAGTAGCAGTTGTACCATCATCAAAAGTCATCTCCTCCTGGGGACTTTGATAAGCATTAACACCGCCATCTGCCGGATGAGCCTCCAATACACCAAAAGTATAGCCACGTCCGTCTTTGCCATTTGCATACTCTCTGTCAAACTCATGCATTAATGTTTTTTCCACATAAATAGAGTTGGCCGAGCATACCCACTTTGTCCATGAAGCAGGGAAGTTCTTGGTAGGAATCATATTGAAGATTGCCGGATTTCCCGTACCGCCACTACGATATTGAATTGCAAATACCGAGTATTTGTTATAATAATCCGCAGACGGCATCCATTGCATTCTCCACTCTTCCAACGTAGGAGCCCAATATTCTTCAGCGTGCGAATCATTCAACACACTTTCCAACTGTGTCTTCGCCAAACTCTTTGCGTTGGCATCGTTATATGGGAAACCGGCCAATGTCATATATACACGTGCCAGCATGGCCTTTGCCGCCATTCTATCCGCACGTCCTTGTTCTTCTATGTTCTTTTTGCCTTTGGCATCCTGCATGTCCTCCTTATACGGAAGTCCTTCCGCTTTCTTCAAATCAGGAATAACTACATTATTGATGATATCCGACGGAGCAGATTGTTTTACCGACTTAATCTCTGCCGGAGACATCGGTCTGTCAACAACAGGAACATAACCAAACAAACGTACTAATTCAAAGTAAGCCCAACCTCTTAAAAAATAGGCTTCATTTAAATGCTGTTCTCTAACATCTTCCGAATCATATGTACAGCCGGGAATCTTGGAGATGGCGACATTGGCATCGTATATTACTTTATACCACATATTCCAAGTGTTGTCAAACATCTCTACATTGTCTGCCGCTCTGAACGTTCCTATCTCCGAATATTCACGATAAGCATCCGGATTAGGTTCTACCCATGCTATATCAGAACGGCACTCCGACATAAACCAATATTCACAGTTGGCAGCCTGACGCAAATCGGCATAAACACCCAGAATACCCTGTTCCGACTGACTTTGAGTTTGGTAAAATCCATCCGATGTCAATCTGTCCACCGGAGGAGTATTCAAGAAATCGTCACAAGAAGAAATTGTAAGTGCCAACGCACCTATCCATAATATATTTTTAATCTTAAGCATAATTCGTTGTATTAGAAATTAGAAATTGACATTTATACCAAATGTAAATGTACGGGCATTAGGATAACCACCGTAATCCAAACCTAATGCAGTAGCGCCACCGGGGCCTGAACCGACATTGGCAGCTTCCGGAGAATAACCTCCATAATAACTATCCCATTTTGCTAAATTCTCAATAGACAAATATACGCGTGCATACGATACAAATTTAGGATTAATCGGTAACTTATATCCAAAAGTCAGATTCTTAATGCGTAAATAATTGGAAGAATATAACCAGCGGGAATCTATTGCCGACGATGTAGTCGTACTGAAGATATAAGGAACCGAACCATTACCCGGTTCATCCTCTGACCACCACGCATCTCTCCAATGACCCATTATGTTGGATTTAGCTCCCATATTCGGACGGTCGATTGCACGTCCCAAAAGACCATATATCTTTCCACCTGTTTGTGCCGTCAATAAAACAGACAAATCAAAATTCTTATATGTGAAGCGGTTAGTCAAACCGAATACAAACTTCGGTGTCGGGCTTCCAAGATAATCTCTATCGTTCTCTTTATCAAACTTTCCGTCATTATTTACATCTCTGTAACGAACATCACCCGGTTGTATCTTGGTTCCTTCGAAAGTCACCGGTTCTCCACCGTGCGCAGCGCTATAGGCATCAATCTCCGCCTGGCTTTTCCATACACCGATAGCATCATACATGTAGTAAGTATTGACAGCTTTACCCACAGTAAGAATGTTAGATTCATTATTAGACCAACCTGAATAAACCGGAGTATTATCGGTACCTATCTTCTTCACTTCATTTTTATTATAAGACATATTAAATGAAGTATCCCACGTAAATTCCCCTGTCAGGTTATGGGTATTCAACTCGATTTCAAAACCTTCATTATGAATATCACCCAGATTATCCCAAATCGTACTGAAACCGGAAGCGCCTTCTACCGGAACTTGATATAACAAATCGGTAGTATTTTTAGTATACCAATCTAATGATAACTGAATACGATTATTCAAGAAGCCCAAGTCAACAGCGATATCTGTACTATGAGTCTTTTCCCAACCTAAATCCGCATTACCCAAGCTATTAGTGTAATAACCGGGAGCGCCTCCATAAATGGAAGAAGTTAAAGTAGCGTAAGACGCCGTATTACTGATAGAGTTATTACCTGTAACACCATAGCTGGCTCTAAGTTTCAAAGTATTCAACCATTTCTGGTCCCAATTCTTAAAGAACTTTTCATTAGAGATAAGCCAACCTCCTGATACGGCGGGGAATACGCCCCACTTATTATTAGCGCCGAAAACAGAACCTCCATCAAAACGCAAACTACCGGAAATCATATAGCGTTCATCATAATTATATTGTAAACGACCAAAAGTAGACAGTAGCTTATTAGGAGTTTGTTCTGTCACTGTATTAGCTTTCGGTTTAACTTTAGAACCGTCAAAAGTACCGGTAATAGCATCATTCGGGAAAGGCGAACTGAAAGACTGCTCCGTCTTATAACCCAAAGATGACTGCTCTGAAGAGAAACCAAGCATTGCACTTACTCCATGTTTGTCAAAAGTATGGTCGTAATTAGCAACAGCTTGTAACAATGTATTCCAGATACGGCTTGTTGTATGAGCACCGCCTGAATTTTGGCCCTCTCCATTAGACCATTTTGAACTAGCGCTTGAGAATGTATAAGTATTGCCATCCAAATCAAGATAATTGGCAGCCGCTGATAATTCTACACGGAAATCTTCAAAAGGAGTAATACGCAAGAAAGCATTTCCCACCATACGCAAAGTACGGTCTTGACGTATCATACTCTCGAGTGTATAGATAGGACTTGAATTGGTATCAGCCCATCCGTAACGTTCATTAGGCTGTACATTTGTCATATAACCGACCCCTAATTCTGATACAGGAGTAGAGGCTAACGCTTTATGAGTCTGCGCATCTTTACCATTGGCTTTACCAGAACCATCCGTTACAATATAAGTAGGAGCCAGATTAATTCCAAGCGAAATGTATTTATTGATTTTAGATTCAACATTTGCGCGGAACGAGAAACGCTCATAGCCTGTACCGGTAGCCAAACCTTCTTGATTCATATAACCGCCGGAGAACATATAGTTTACATTATCTGTAGCACCGGAAACACTCAGGCTATAATCCTGTACCATAGCTGTACGATAAAATTCATCCTGCCAATCCAACAGACTTAATCCTTCGGACGTCGGAGTATAAGTATGCGAGTCTCTCATATCCTGACTCAAATAGTTGAACCAACGTTCATCAAGAACATACTTATAAGAATCATCCGTACCTGCCTTTACACCAAGATTCGCCAAACGTGTAGCGTTATCATCGAGAATACTGGCATTGGTAACACCTTTCTTTTTGGCATCAATCAAATATTGGGTATCATTCCATCTCGTTCTAAATTCCATCCATTCGGTAGCGTTCAGCATATCTATTTTCTTTTCCAATGTCTGGAAACCGACACTTGCATTGAATGACACCTTTGCCTTACCCGTTTTACCTTTCTGAGTTGTCACGATAACAACACCATTCGAACCACGGGAACCATAAATAGCGGAAGAAGCGGCGTCTTTCAATACTTCAATAGAAGCAATATCCGATGGATTTATACCACTCAAAGTAGTCATAGGAACACCGTCAACTACATAAAGAGGGTCGGAATTGGCATTAACCGAAGCAGCGCCACGTACACGAATCTGCATATCCGCACCAGGTTCACCCGTAATGGAACGTACCGACACACCAGCAAGTTGTCCCTGCAAAGCCGTTTCAGGACGTGCTAAAGGTCTATCCTGGATACTCTTAGCGTCCATCTTCGCCACAGCACCTGTCAAGGAGCTTTTCTTCACGGAACCGTAACCGATAACAACAACTTCATCAAGAACTTCCGTATCTTCTTCCAAAGTCACCTTGATATTACTTTGTCCTTTCAAAGCAACATCCTGAGCTTTATAACCTACAAAGCTAACTTGCAGGACAGCATCTTCCTGAACATTTTTCAGAGTAAAATTACCATCGACATCTGTGATAGTACCATTAGTAGTTCCTTTAACCAGCACACTCGCACCAATAACAGTTTCACCTGTTTTGTCCAATACAACACCCGTAACGGTTTTGTCTTGCGCAAGAATGTTTAAATGACAGCTTATTAAAAGAAGCATTAATAAGCATAACTTTTTGTGTAAGATTCTCATAGACTATTAATATAAATTGGTTGATTAATTAATTCAAGATTAACAGTCCGATATAACTATTATCGGATACAGAACTTGTGGGTGCAAAATTAAATATAGCGATACGTAACAAAATACAACTACTGACACAAATACTTTCCTTTTTGACTTTCTCTTAAGCAAAAAGGAACTTACAAGTACTAAAACAACAGAAAATCAAGGGTTTTATAAGCATTTTGACTGTTTACTGCCTATTTTGACTTTAATCTAAGTCCTCATTCTCCGCTTCAGTCTCCCGACCGAAAGAACGGTATTCCAATGGTGTAAACCCTGTACGTTTTTTAAATAATGAAAAGAAATGTTCGGTAGATTTATAATCAAGCATAAAAGAAATCTCTTTGACGGACTGAGAAGTTCCGACCAACAACTGTTTAGCTTTACGTAGCTTCAGTTCTTGGAAATATTTGGCCGGCGCATAACCTGTATAGTCCTTGAACACTTTCCGGAACCAGGAATAGCTAATATTTAATTTCATGGCTAACTCTTCAGGATCGATATCCTTAAAGACATTCTCATTCATTATAATCTTAGCTTGCTCAATCTTCTGATCGACGTCACCTACCTCAAAAATCTTATTCTTCGAAATGGAAAGAATCATACCTACGATATGCAATACTATACCGCCAAGATACTGCTGAGAAGATATCTTATCCGCTTCGGCAATTTCTAAGGCGCGGGAAAAGAGAGATACCAGTTCCTCATTCAAACCGACCTCAAGCACTTGATTATCCTTTGACAAGAAACCGCCTTTCATCAAATTATCAATGACAGGTCCTTCAAAACCTATATAGTATTCATTCCACCCTGTCTGACGATAAGGATGATAGGTATGCCATTGTCCGGGAAACAGCACCATCAACCGTCCTTTACAGACTTGCTTTTCCGGAGTGGTTTCTGAAGAGAACAATCCCCGCCCCTTCGTTATATAAACCAATTGGTATTCACGCAAAACACGTCCTTTCTGGGCATTAAAGAAATAGCCGGAAGGGTGATCTTTCAAAGGATATGGAGAGTCCGGCTGAATAGACTGAAAGCCGACAGTATTTACCCAAAGACCAAATTTTTGGTCCATGTCATTTACAATAAGATACTTAAATTCCACTCCTAAATCATTGTAATTCTTTGTCATAATACGTGTCCTTCATGATGGGTTCGGGACAAAAATAGGAAATATTTATGAAATAAGGGATAGCAATGCAAGATTTAATAAAAAAATCCCGGTTGGCAGAACAGGCATTCTTCCAACCGGGATTCGCTTATTTCTAAAAGGACTACTACTTCTTAACCACAATTTTATCGTACTGTTGCTCGGCCTTGATCTCCGTATATTTCGGCGCATCCATCATTTCAATCAATGCACGGAGAACAGGACCTTCACCCATCGGATCATTCTCTTGGGTAGGACGGTTATAATAATATGCAGGAGACGGCATGATACCTGTTCCGACACAGATTTTAGTAACATCACCTTTATCAGACATCAACGTCATCATACCCTTAAGTCCTTGCTCGGCGGCATAAATAAAGTCGGGATGCAGCCATCCGTGCTTTACACCGCGTGCAATACCAAAGACAAACATTGCCGTACCTGTAATCTCCTCATAAGAATCTTCCTTATCGAGAAGCTGGTGCCACAAACCGTTCTTACCTTGATAACGTACTACACCGCTGCACTGGCGACTGAAGCATTCCAATACTTCAGGACGCATCGGGTGATTCTGCGGCATCACTGCAAGTAAATCGGCAGTTGCCATAAAAACCCAACCATTAGCACGGCTCCAATGAGCAACACCATGTTCATCCGTATCCGTATGATAGCAATGATAGAGAATACGTTTTTCAGGGCACCACAAATATTTATGATATTTGATTACCTGATTGGCTGCATCATTGATGTAATTCATATCACCGGTCATCTTAGCCATACGGGCAAGAAATGAGATAGCCATGAAAGCGTCATCTGCCCAAATTGTATTTTCATGAGGCCAAATGCGGGCAATAGTACCGTCTGCCAGACGAGGCTCACCATAATTCAGATGTTCGGCTGTTTCATTAATATAATTCAAGAAAGAATTATTCGGATGCTTCATCTGCAAGTCAATCAGACTGGCTCCCATAGGACCGTTGTCATCCAAACGCTTTCCACGGAAAATCATATGCCAGCTCAATTTACGAACTCCATACCAACCTTCATCTTTCATTGCCTGATCATATTGCTTCTTGAAGAAGTCCAGATTACCTTCATTAAATACGAAGTTCATATTTTTAAAGACATAATCATCATACTTCTTAGCACCGGTTTTATCGGCCAATTCCATTAAAGCGATATGAGTCACTCCATTGGTATAATGCCAATTATTATACTTGCATGCAACCTTGACATTCATATCCAAAGGCAGGTTTTTAACCGACTTATAGGTTTTACCGGTCTTGGCATTCTTAAACTCATAAGTGGTGGTTGCAAGAATACGGTCTGCTATTTTTACGGCAAGGTCGGAAGCTGATAGTTTAGCTTCAGCCGCAGTCTTCATCGTTGTTTGCGAGAAGGCAGTGACAGCTGTTAAAAACAGCACACACGAGATAATAGTTTTCTTCATGGTATATTTGAATTATAATTAAAAAGCTTTACGGTATAAAGCCTCAATCTCTTCGACAGAAGTAGGACGAGGATTACCACCTGTACAAACATCATTAAATGCATCGACAGCCAATTGATGTAAATCTTCCTCTTTTACATTGATTTCATGTAACTTTTGAGGAATACCAATACTTAATGACAACTTACGAACAGCGTCTACTGCTGCACGTATTCCTTCACTTTCAGTCATGCCATCGGTATTTACTCCCATAGCTTTGGCTATATGAATATACTTAGGAGCAGCCGGAGACTCCGCATTGTACTCCATTACATACGGTAAAAGCAATGCATTGGCAACTCCATGAGGAGTATCATAATGAGCGCCTAACGGATGTGCCATAGAATGTACAATACCCAGGCCCACATTACTGAATCCCATACCGGCAATATACTGAGCTTGCGACATGGCTTCGCGAGCTGCTACATCGTTACCATTGTCTACCGCAGCTTTCAAATTAGCGGCAATCATTTCAATGGCTTTCAGCTCAAACATATCAGACATAGCCCAAGCGCCCGGTGTTATATAGCTTTCAATGGCATGTGTCAGGGCATCCATTCCTGTTGCGGCAGTCAATCCCTTCGGCATGGAATACATCAGTTCCGGGTCTACAATCGCAACAGCCGGAATGTCATTGGGGTCTACACAAACCATCTTCTTTTTTGCGTCCTCATCAATTATCACATAATTAATGGTTACTTCAGCAGCAGTGCCGGCCGTTGTAGGCAAAGCAAAAGTGGGAACAGCCTTGTAACGGGTCGCAGCTACGCCTTCCAACGACTTCACATCTGCAAAATCCGGATTATTCACCACAATACCGATACCTTTTGCCGTATCAATGGAAGAACCGCCTCCCAACGCCACAATAAAATCCGCGCCGGACTCTTTAAAAGCGGCTACGCCATGCTGTACATTGGCAATAGTAGGATTTGCTTTTACATCACTGAAAAGTTCATAAGGAATATGATTCTTTTCAAACACTTCAATTATCTTGTCTGCGACCTTAAAACGAATCAAGTCCTTATCTGTCACAAAGAAGGCCTTCTTAAAACCTCTGCGAATAGCTTCTACCGCGATTGTCTCCCGGCAGCCTGCTCCGAAATAAGAGGTTTCGTTCAATATCATCCTATACATAATTACGCTTCACTTTTATTTCGGTAAATTAAAAGCCACAGTCATCTCTTTCATTTGTTCCTGACTCATACCGTCCGGTTCAAAGCCCATATTCTTAGCCGCAATGTAAATCAGCGCGGATTTATTCAATACGTCTACCTGGTCAAAAGCAGACATAATATCCACATCTACTGCAAAAACTCCGTGCTTCTCCCACATAGCTACATCATAATCATTCAGGGCTTCAATAGTAGCGTCAGCCAATTGTACGGAACTTGGCAATTCATAGGGAATTATACCCAATCCACGAGGACAGAACGCTTTGGTTTCCGGAATCATGCTCCAAAGCAGATTAGTAGCCACATCTTTCTCCAGGAACTTCTTATTATGGGTCATAGCAATCAGTTCGATAGGATGTGTATGCAAAGATGCTCTATAAGGAGAACCTTTTTCAAGCAGATAATTATGAACTGCAAGATGAGAAGGTAATTCCGACGTCGGCATTACAGGCTGGTCCGCTATAATTACATAGCTGGCGCAGTCATCCAGAATACGGATTATTGAACCGTTTGCCATAGGCCAACGCGCCAAATCACGCATACGCATCTGAGTACCCTTACAATAGAAATAGCAACCTTTCAGATAAGGAAGCTGCTTACCTATCTGTTTAACCTCGCTGATAGCCGGCAGAGCTTTGATTTCATCATCTACATATTCAGTGATGTTTAAAGTTATATTACCACCATTACGTTCCGCCCAACCTTTTTGCCAAAGATATCCGGCCACTTCTGCCGCCTGATTGACTTCATAAGCCAACTCGGGACGATTTTCAAGAATTGATTTCATGTGTCTATTTAATTACAATTTATTAGATATTATTTTTATGCTTGTGCTATCGCCACTACAATAATAGAAGCGATAAGAACGGCTAATCCCGATATCAGTACGCCTATTGTACGAGAGCCGCATCCCTTCCATTCTTTCAGCAGGATTCCCCAAACATTACTGAATGTAACATTCAGTGACATCAGTATACTCCAGGAGAATGCAAGCAATATCGGACTGCCGCCTAAGAAACTTTTACCCATCTCCAGACCAAAGAATTGCGAATACCATAATACTCCGGCAAGAGCGCAAAACAAAATATTATTCACAAGGATATTGCCTTTGGCCGACAAGTATTCCTTACCTGTCTTATTCTTTATATTTTGCTGAATGCAATAAGCCGCATTCGTACAAAACCCGCCCAAAGTCACCAGAAAGATAACAGGAAGTCCGGCATACAACGGGGCCACACCACCGGCCAATGCCGCTTCTTTAATAGGCGTTCCGGCATCCAGGCCGAGAGCAAAACAGGCACTCATCACACCTGCCAGTAAAGCGACCAACAGTCCTTTTGTCAACGCAAAATCTTTCACGGCAGCCTTTTTTTCTTCCTCACTCATATTTTTGGAGCGCAGACTGCCTGCATAACCGATAATGGCAATTCCCGCCAAAGTAATGCAAACACCAATAAGGAGCATCAAGCCATCGCCATGTAATAAGTCTTTCCCTGCAAACAGAGCCGGAAACAAAGTTCCAAAGCCGGCACAAGTACCCAAAGCTATACTCTGTCCTAAGGCAACACCCAAATAGCGCATACTCAATCCAAATGTCAAACCGCCGACCCCCCAAAGGACACCGTAAACAATAGCCGGCAATGCACCGCCGGCTCCCCAAAGTTCTATCAGGTTGCCATCAGCAGGAATGGCAAGTAAAGCGCCAAGCAACGGAAAGACGAGCCAGGCAAAAATCCCTTGGACCAGCCAAAAGTTTTCCCATGACCAACCTTTAACTTTATTGATAGGTACATACGAACTGCTCTGCCCAAAGCTTCCCACAGCGATAATTAATAATCCTATTAGTGTATTCATGATAATCAATGGTTAATATTCTACGAGTAATGAAAGTAGCGGGCAAAGATACGCTTTCCCCGCTAAACACTATCATTAACTCTGATTAACTTAGTTACGTTTTGATGTAACCTCAGCTTCGTATTTCTCTATTTCAGCGATGAACTCTTCACCTACCGGCACATTATTCTTCAAGCAGAACATATCCCAAACGGCATTCCAAGGCAGAGCTTTGGCCTCTTCCAACAAAGCAAGACGTTGGAAACCTTGACCGGCAGCCTCATACTCGCGAAGTTTAGCCAGCGGTTCCAATAACGCACGCAACATACATTTCTGCGCAGCACGGGTACCGATAACATAAGCGCCTATACGGTTGATAGAAGCATCGAAATAGTCAAGACCGATATGTACGCGGTCTAAAGCATTGCAGCGAACAATTTCCTGGAAAAGTTCGAGAGTCGGGTCGTCCATGATAGTCACATGGTCGGAATCCCAACGAATCGGACGGCTTACATGAAGCATCAATTCCGGCACGAATAACAACATAGACGAAACTTTATCCGCAGCGCTTTCCGTCGGGTGGAAGTGTCCCGTATCGATTGTTATCAGTTTCTGGTGTTGCACGCTGTAACCTACACAGAACTCATTAGAGCCTACCGTATAGCTTTCCAGACCGATACCGAACACCTTGGACTCCAGGCAGTCTTTCATATTCTTATACTCCGTAGCAAAAATTTGGTCGAGAGAGTCCTTAAACAACTCACGATATTTCATACGGTTTACAGTCACATCCTTACTACCGTCGTGTACCCAAAGATTCATGATACAAGGATCACCCTGACGGCGTCCCATCTCTTCTGCAATGGTACGGCAACGTTTGGTATGTTCAATCCAGAAATCACGGATGCTCTTATCCGGATTAGATAAAGACAAGTTACCGCTTTTCGGATGCGAGAAAGAGGTTGAATTGAAATCCAGTTTCATTCCGTTTTCAGCGGCCCACTGCATCCAGCTCTCGAAATGCTTCACTTCCACTTGGTCACGGTCAACAAAGGTACCGCCAAAATCACCGTAAATTTCATGCAGGTTCAAACGGTGCTTACCGGGGATATAAGAAGCGGCCTTTAAAATATCGCCGCGTAATTCTTCCATATTACGAGCCTTACCGGGATAATTACCTGTAGTCTGGATACCGCCGGTCAACGAGCTGCCCGACTCAAAACCGAGGACATCATCAGCCTGCCAGCAGTGCATGGAAATCGCAACCTTCTGAAGTTGTTCCATTACCTTTTCTACATCTACCCCAAGAGCAGCATAACGTTCCTTAGCTACCTCATAAGCCTTTGTTATTAGTTCTTCTTTCATGATACAGATTTATTTTATATGATTGTTAAACATTAATGATTCATTGTCACCTGTTTGAAATGTAAATATGCGGTATCCCACACTTCCGCATCTTCCGGATAGAAAGTTTCCAAAGAAATAGAGCGATTGATTAATTGACGCATGGAAGCAATATCTTTTGCCGTTCCTGCCGCCAACGCCTGAATCATAATATTACCGATTGCCGTAGCCTCAGACGGGCCTGCCACAACAGGAATACCGACAGCATCGGCTGTCCATTGATTCAATAAATCATTACGGCTTCCACCGCCGATAACATGAAGTGTATCTATCGGATGAGGAGAAAGAGTGCGAAGATTATCCAAAACCTGACGATAGCGCAGGGCAAGACTCTCAAAGATACAACGAACAATTTGACCTCGTGTCTGCGGAACAGGCTGGTGAGAATCCGAACAGTACGTCTTTATAGCCTGTTCCATATCGGCAGGATTGGCAAACAGAGCATCATCAGGATTAATCAGACTGCGGAACGGTTCACTGGCATTCGCTTCGGATATCAGCTCCGGATACGAAGTCTCTCCCCATGCCGCACGACAGCGTTCCAACAGCCACATTCCACAAATATTTTTCAATAAACGGATAGTGCCATTCACGCCGCCTTCATTCGTAAAATTCAAAGATTCGGTTTCTTCTGTAATAACCGGGCTTTCTGTTTCCACTCCCATTAAAGACCAAGTCCCACTACTCAGATATGCAAAATCAAGATTCATTGCAGGAACTGAAGCCACAGCAGAAGCCGTGTCGTGCCCGGCAACCGCAATTACAGGTATCTCTCCCAATCCGGTCATACGCTGTACTTCTTTTGTCAATGTTCCTATTTTCTCACCGGGGTAAACAAAACGGCCAAAATTATTCTCCGTCAGTCCGAGCTCGCGCAGCAAAGCATTTTCCAGTTTACGGGTTTTCGCATTTACCAGCTGCGCCGTACTGGCAATGGTGTACTCCGTTACCTTTTCCCCGGTCAGCATATAACTTAAAGCATCAGGTATAAAAAGCAGTTTATCGGCAGCGGCCAATGCACTGTCACTATTCCGTCTCAATGTATCGAGCTGGAACAAAGAATTGAAGTTCATTACCTGAATACCCGTCCACTCATAGACTTGTTTACGGGCTACTTTTTCAAAGAAAGCGTCAGGCGCTCCGGCAGTATGGGGATCACGGTACGAATAAGGTTGACGAAGAAATCCACCATCTTTACCCACGCAAACAAAATCCACTCCCCATGTATCGATACCAATGGAAGTAATTTCAACATCTCCTTTTTGAGCGACTATTTTCAATCCTTCGATAATATGCCGGTAAAGTTCATATATATCCCAGTAAAAATGTCCGCCGGTTTCAATCAAACGATTCGGGAAGCGATTCACATCTTCCATTTCCAATCCTTCCGGTGTGAAGGTTCCCAAGATAGTACGGCCACTGGTAGCACCCAAATCGACCGCAAAAAAACATTGTTTCATGGTAATTAGTTTTAGTCGCTATTTCATGATACAAAAATAGGGGAATCATCCCCTATTCTTTGTACTTATTTTGACTGAAAGGGTGTCAGATTTGACAATCCATTTCGTCCGCTATTACCACATCCGGCTTCTTATTTCATATCCTCACAAAAACGGGTAACAACTTGCTCGCCTTCCGTATTGCGGATAGTCACATTCTTCATCGTAACAGCCTTGCTATAAATAAATTCGGCGCCCAATCGTGAAGTAATATCAATATCTTCCAACACGACATTCTCAATCGGCATTTCAGGAATACCGTTGAAGAATAATGCGCGACGGGCTCCTGCACATATCAGATTCTTCACATGAATATTCCGGAAACAAGGAGTTGTTTCGTCCACAGGAAGCGGTTCGACTTTAGCCGGAACCTTTTCACCGCTTTCCAACACTTCAACGGCAGATTTTCCACCATAATAAAGATTGAAAGTAATCGGTTCGGTAGGAATATCCATCATGGAAACATTGGTAATCCAGATATTTTCAACAATACCGCCACGGCCGCGCTTACTTTTAAAGCGCAATCCCACATCCGTTCCTAAGAACTGACAATTGCTGACAGACACGTTGCGTACCCCGCCGCTCATCTCACTGCCGACAACAAAACCTCCATGTCCTTTAAATACCGTACAGCCATCTACCACTACATTTTCACAAGGACGTGCACGACGGCGGCCATCTTCATCCTTACCGCTTTTCAGGCAGATTCCGTCATCTCCCACATCAAAAGTAGAATTCACAATCAGCGCGTTTTTACAAGATTCCAAATCCAGTCCGTCACCATTCTGCGCATAGCTCGGATTACGCACCTGCACGTCTTCAACCAGTACATTCTCACACATCAGCGGATGTAAGTTCCATGCCGGAGAGTTCTGGAATATCACTCCTTGCAACCATACATTCTTACATTCTATCAGGCTCACCATTACCGGACGAAGGAAATGACGGACACTTTGCCACTCTTCTTCCGTTTGCAGATTCTGAGGGACATTCATATTACTGATAGTATCTCCTTTCAAAGTTTCAGGATAAGGGAACCAGTAAGTAGGACGTTTATATACGCCACCACGGGCTGTCGTCTGCTTCCAAACACTCTCCGTGACTTTCTCACGCTTCAGCGGGCGCCAGTAATGACCGTTTCCGTCGATAGCTCCCTCGCCTGTTATCGCCACATTCTCCAAATTACGACCGGAAATAGGCGACTGGCAACGACGGGTATCCAAACCCTCAAATACAGTTTCCACCAAAGGATAGAGGTCTACATCGGGAGAGAAAAGGATAACGGCTCCTTTTTCCAAATGCAAATCGATATTACTTTTCAACACAATAGGTCCTGTCAGCCAAACACCGGCAGGAACAACGAGATGCCCTCCCCCTTGTTCGGAAAGGGTATTGATTGCATCGGCAAAAGCCGATGTACATAGAGTTTCTCCATTACCGACAGCATTGAACTCTGCCAGATTAACCGTACGGTCGGGAAATCTCGGCGCTTCCACACGAGGCATGTCAAAAGGCAGGTTACGATAAACAGCTTCATACTTATAGTCCGCAGACTGGCAAGCACTGAATAGCCATAAACAAATAGCAGCGATTACATACAATGGTTTTGTCATTCTTAATAGCGTTTTAAAGTTAGCAAACGTACCGGAACATATTTTCCGATACATACATTAATTATCTCCTAAATAATAAGACGGTACAGGCGCCTGAGGATACCCCATACTACGATGAGCTACATAGCTACGGTACAAAGCGTCCTGCATCAACGTTACCCTACGGTCTGTCGCAGGAATATTGGTGCGATAGATACGCAGTTCGCCGGGTAAAGCCGTTATCAGTTCCTCGCGCCAATCACCTTCCATATCAGCCATCAGCAATATATCCCCTTTGATATTTTCCGTTAATATCTCACCTTTCCATTTCCAGATACTCTGGTCACGTCCACCGGAAGAGGAACCTGCTCCCCAACGGTTATCGTCTCCTTTGAATGTCTCACGCAACAAATCGGCATCCCACCATATCCAGTTACGGCAACCGGGTATCTCATCTTGAGATACTTGCAGTTTCTTTCCGTCGGCAGTAAGCAAATATCTGTCGGTACTTCCTCCTTTACGGTCTTCACTGGCAAAACACTCCAATCCGGGATGAGCAGGGTCAAAATCCGCTACCATGCCGTCGCCTACATGATAGGTCGTATGTCCGATACCCCATATCAATTTACCCGTAGCAGCATCCACTACCGAAACGCCACGGCCGTCTTCCTTTTTCGGTTCACTTACCATAAACACCTGCATGCCCTCCATATCGGGACGCAACTTGCAAAGATACGCTTTGTCGCTGTGTCCCAATCCCGAGGACCACAAAAGCGTTCCATTATCATCGAGCATACAAGAGCCTAACATAACCTCATCGCGGCCGTCACCGTCTACATCGGCAGTAACCATGCTATGCGCGCCCATACTACGGACAATAGGATTTTCCTCATCACCATCCCAACGCCACACACGTTCCAATTTACCGTTTTTCAACATCCAGGCATCCACAACCATCAACTTATAAGTACCGCGTGCCGCCAGTATGAACGGCGTCTTTCCGTCTAAATAGGCAACTCCCATCTGATTACGATTCTGTCGAATCAGATTTCCGTAACGGTCATTGCGTTCAGGCCAATCCACGCGGTCTATCTCCTGTCCGGTCATGCCGTCCAATACGGAAAGATATTCACTCCCGCCGCAAACGCGCCCTTTCCCGTTCTTCACATAGTCGGCACCCGCCGTTTTAATCGCCACTTCGGCCTTACCGTCTCCATTGAAATCGTAAACGATGAAAGGCGAGTACCAGATACCCGGTTCAATACCCGGCCCCATATCGTATGTCCACAGATAAGTGCCGTCACTCAAATAAGCGGATATTTTATAAGTTTTTCCGGTAGTGTCACCCGGCATGCCCGGGTCGACATTTGTTTCGGGAGTACGGATGATATAATCATAAGCCCCGTCACCGTTCAGGTCGGCCAGCGCTATCTTTCCGGCTTTTGCATTATCTTTCAGGCGGATAGATGTATAAGGTTTCAAATCGGCCGATACAACCTTCCGTTTTTCCGATACAACCGGTTTCTGTCCTTTTACAACAGCCTCCACCCAATAAACGGCTTGTTCATGAGGGGTGGCATCCACAAAGTCGCAAGTACGGGAAACGGCTTTTTTCGTCAAGCGACGAGTCTTTCCGTCTACTTCACGATATACATGAAAAGCCGTGGCAGGAGCATCCGATGCCAGCAAACGCCAGCTGAGATACACGGATTTGCCGTCCCGGGAAGGAGCGACCGCCAGTCCGCGGTTTAATTTCTCAGTAATCCGTTCTTGAGCGAATCCCTCTACCAACGGTTTAGGTTCGTGCTTAGGGTCAAGAATCTCATAGAAATAGTTTCGTTCACGCGGGTCTTGAGCGTGTAAGGAGCAGAAAGCGCAAACAAACGCTACCCCGGCCCAACTGATTTTCTTCATTGCATTTCGTTTTTAGTTATCTTCAGCGGTATAATACGTACAGGGCCTAACAAACCGCTCGGTACAGGTTCCCAACCGGCATAAGTCCCTTTTTTATAACCAAGCGCCGCAATATTTATATCTTTGAAGATACGCCACTTCACTCCACGGCGATCCATATCGGCTATGCGGTTGGCAGGAAGATTGGTCACTTCTATTTCCAGAATATTCTTTCCCGGACGCAAGTATTGCCCGATGGGGCAACAATAGGGTACAGCCCACAAAGTGGCAACCTCCCTGCCATTGATACGTACACGGGCACTTTCACGAACGTCACCGAGTGAGAGCTGCCAATCCTGAGCAGAGGCGGGATTTTCAATCGCAAAAGCGGTTGTATAGCAACCTGTTCCCATAGTTGTTCCGGCACCTTCAAAGGATAAATCCGTCCATGAGCCCAAAGAAACGGAATCCGGTACACTATGTACCGCAGGAGTGCTTTCCACAAACCGCAGGCTCCATAAACCGGACAGTTCGACAGTTCCCTGCGCAACAGTCTGATACTTCCATTCCGGAACCTGTACATCAGCTTCCGTGAAAGTCTTCAATATGGCTGATTCCCCGGAAGCCAATTGTAAATAAACTTCCGTCTTGCCATCCTTCTGGCGCAGAAGAGCCTTACCGGAAGATCCGTTCATCGGATTATAAAGCATAGCCGAACGTGCAGGTACAGCCAACGGTATCCAACTTTCCGTATCTTTTCCAGTCAGTGCGGATATGAAATAATGGTAGCCCTCCGTGTTCTTGCGACGAATACAACTCAAATCAAAAGATGTCTTCATCGCCTCCGGTATGGCAGCTGTCTGTGCCAGCGTACGGACATAATCCGTACCGAAGAACACCGTTTGGTCTTTACCACGTTCATTCCCTAACTTCTTTATCTGCTCCAAAGTACGTTTAAATTCCGTGCGGCGCCGTTCCAATCCGGCATATCCCGGAACATCTTCCGGATATTGATCCAAAAATACAACAGTCGCCCCCTCTTTCGCCAAATCAAGAAGCTTGGCAAGTACATCCGCAGGCATCAAACGCGCCCCGGGAACCACCAATGCCTTATACGTTGTTCCGCCGGACGTTACGATTCTCTTATCGCGACAAGCAGCCGTACGGATGAAATTATCGGAAATATAATCCATATCGTAACCGGCATCATTGATACGGTGCACCGCCTCTATAAAGCCCGGAGCACGCTGTGCCATTTTATGAATATCGAACATCAGCAGTCGTCCGTCCTGCTCCTGCCACATATCATACAACGGCAGATACACAAGAAAGTCATTATCCGGCTGTCCCATTTGCAAGAAGCTCTGACAACGGGATATATACTGGAAGAATGCGGGCGCATCCCGCCATATACTGTTCGTCGGGCTCATATCCACCGTAGCATAAAACTTCCAACCGGGCCAGGCAGCCTCGGCGGGAGAATAGGTCGTGCCATGGAAAAACGTATGATTGACGCCGGAAACGAACATGAGGTCGATATCCGGCTTACATTGCGACAAAGACGTACGGAAATGCTCCGTCAGCCAAGTAAAAGTCTCCGAAGAAGTATAAGGTTTGCCGGCGATATGAGCGCCCGAAGAAGCGTATTTCAGCATGGAGAGGTCGGAGTCATTGGGACGCGTCAGCGAATCCTTACGCAATCCCCGTATACCGAAATCGGATAGGCCGAAGCCTTCGCACTCAGGAATATCCACCGTAGCATAAAGGTCTATCAGATTTCCCGGCGAGCCATGAGCCTGGTTTCTGGTCTTAGAACCGTGCAGATGCGCCCACTCCGTCCACTGACGGGTAAAGTTCTCCTGCAATAATTCACTGAGAGTTTCACGATAATCGGAGATGATGCGTCGGGTTTTGTCCGAACGCTCCCCTGTCGCCAGAAACTCCGGCAGATGTTCTTCCAGTTTATAACCGCGACGTGCCAGAAACTCATCAAAAAGTCCTTCCGACCAGTCCGCCCCGTAAACCTCATAGGAGTCGTTAAAGAAATTATGAGGATAAGCGGTAGCGCTGCCGGACGTATCCTTGAACCGTCCATCGAAAGCGCGTTCAAAACGTCCGAGATAGTTTTTCACGGCACGGGCCGAGAAATGATTCATCACATACCCCTCACCGCCGGGAGCCGCACGTTTCACTTTCTGCAAAGTCTTGCCGCAAAAGGCGGCAATCAAACGCCAATTGCCTTTCGGAGCTTTCCAGCATAGCATTCCGTCTTTCACCTTATTCGTCAAATCCAGACACTTTCCCTTATCGGAAAAAGCCATCAGACGTTCCAATTCGGCATAAGGCCGCTGTTTTCTATCGGCGACTTCTATCTTTTTGTCGAGCGTATTCCCGCCCTCCAACCGGTATTCCGTGACAAACAGTTTGCAGGCTGCGTCTTCTATTCCCACTTCAGGACCGCCGAACGGCCAGCCGGTACCGGTATTCATATCAATCTGCATTCCCAAACGGGACGCTTCACTTTCCGTATATTGCAGCATCTGCATCCATCGGGGAGAGAGAAACGGAATATCCTTCGCGTCGTTTCCCTGCACGCCATAAATCGGAGTAATCTCCATCGTACCCATTCCCGCCGCAGCATACGCTTCCAAATTACGGGTCAGGTTTTCCTTATCCACCGCGCTTCCCATCCACCACCAGCGGGCAGCCGGCTTGGCATCCAAACCAATCTCCGGCCACGAAACATCTTGTGCGGACAAAGCCCCTGCGCAAAATGCAAACATGGCAATACAAAACAATCGATTCATACCTGTCTTATTTTTCCAGTTCCAAACATCCCATAATGAACGGCCCTGTTGCCTTGGCATCATTATCCCTCATCTTCTCACCTATATAATATTCAAAGCTTCCGTCACGATACGGATGACCGCCCAAGCCGCCAACCTGGCAGCAACGGGTCAAAGTCAAAGTACCGTCCTGTTTCTCCACCAACAGCTTGTCTTTCAGACCTTGCAGAGCCTTTTCCGCCACAGCGCGATATTTTGCATCGATATATCCTTTATTCACCGCTTTTGCATAAGCATACATACATTGGGTGGTTACGGATGCCTCGGGGAAATTCCCCTTGCGCTTGGGTTGGTCGATAACCTGGTACCAAAGTCCGGCCTTATCCTGATATTTCGGCAGTGTTTCCGCCAGTCCGCGAATATAGCCGAGCATATCAGCGCGTCCCGGATGATTTTCCGGTATAAAGTCCAAGGCGTCTACCAGCGCCATAAACCACCAGCCTATACTGCGTCCCCAGAAGTTGGGGGAATGTCCGGTCGCCGGATCGGCCCAACGCTGGCTCTTGCTCTCGTCCCACGCATGATGGTACAATCCTGTCTTGGCATCATAGGTATGTTTATGGCAGAGACGGAATTGCTTCACCGCCTCATCGATCCATTCCGGCCGGTTGAATTCCGCGCCATACTGCGCCATAAACGGAGAAGCCATATACAGTCCGTCCAGCCACATCTGATGCTGATAAATCAATTTATGCCAGAAGCCGCCCTCCAAAGTACGAGGCTGGTTCTTCAATTGTTTGATAAGAATATCCATTGCCGCCTTATATCTCTGATCGCCGGTTTCACGATAGAGGTCGAACAGCACCTTTCCCGAGTTGATGAAATCCAAGTTGTAAGTAGACTTATCATACAGATGAATTTCTCCTTTTTCATTAATCAGAGAGTCGGCCCACTGCTTCACATAGTCATAGTAACGACGTTCGCCCGTAGTCTTCCACATCTGCAACATGGCGCAACAGCCTACTCCCTGGGCATAGCCGAAAAACAAACGCTTACCGTGGTCCAACTGATAAGCCTGCGGGAAACGCATCATCTCGGAGTCGGCAAACCAACGTGCATACGAGCCTTGTTCCCATGTATCCGTACGGAAAGGCACTGCGGGTAAACCGGACTTATTATAGAGATTTACACGGAAGAAGTTACAAAAACCGTAACGTACGGCAACCGGTTCCGCCACCTGCGGAGCGGAAACCTCCAACCGGCTGCCTTTTATCACAGCCACCGCCGGATAAAAACGACGGTCGGCCCCTGCAACCAGAAAACCCTTGACCGGAGCATCTTCCGGTGTCATCAATCCGTCTTCGGCATATTCAAAACTCAATACGGCCTTATTGCCGCTAACCTTCATCGTTTTAAAGAGCGGACCGGAATAAGCCATGTCCTTACCATATTGTTTGGCAAGCGCCCATAAAGCCATGCGCTCACCGGCCACCCGCTTATTACGCGGATGAATATCCGTAGAATCCGCCGCATCCGTAACGACCGCCATACCCACATTCTTCAGCCCGCTCTGCCATGTTTTGAGCTGCGCTTCACGGATTCCGGCCGGTTGCCCTTTATGCGGAGCAATCTGCATGAAATAGAAAGGCATATCGGGTTGTTTCCATTCTTTCCGCCAACTGTTAATCATATTGGTAAATACCTGCTGATATTTTTCATGGCGAATGGCATTCGATTCTCCCTGATACCAAATATTTCCCTTCACCGTATATCCCAGAATAGGATGAATCATTCCGTTCCAAAGCGTGGAAGGAACCTTGCAATATCCTTTTTCCTGCTTCACGTTCTTCAGGGCGAAATCTTCGAGTACGTCCGTATAAAGCGGATTATTCTTCATGACACCCATTTTCGTCCACGACTCCGCATGCGTGCCGCCCCAGGTAGACTGTATCATACCTACCGGTACATTCAGTTCTTTATGCAATCTGCGTCCGAAAACGAATCCCACCGCCGAGAAATCATACAGGTTTTTCGGCGTGCACACCAGCCACCGGCCTTGGCAATCATCCATTTCACCCTCGGGAGCCAACTGATGTTCCACCCGGAACAAACGCAGCTCCGGATAATCCGCATCTTTCATTTCCTCGGCTTCCGTTATCATACCGGTCATCCATTTTTTATCGGGATGCTTGGAAACCGGATATTCCATATTGGATTGTCCGGTACAAAGCCATACTTCACCTATCAACACATTATTAATAGTAATCGAATTTTCACCGCTCACCGTAACGGACTGCCCCTTTGCGGCCGCAGGCGTTTTCAACTTCACGGTCCATTTACCGTCAGCCGCAGCTTTGGTCGTTACGGCTTTATCCGTCCATGATGTTTTTACCGAAACGCGTTCACCGGGCGTCGCCTTTCCCCACAGATTGACTTGCGCATTTTGCTGCAAAACCATATTATCGGAAAAGATGGCCGGAAGTACCACTTTGGCAGAAACGGAACCTGCCAATACTAAAAGAAAGGAAATAAATCCAAGTAGTTTTTTCATGTGCCTTTGATAGTTTTAATAGAATTAAGAAACGAACTTTATTCTGCATTGCAAAAATAAGAGCTTCACGGCAAACGAGTTCTGAGTCTTTTGGCGGTTCTCTTATTGTTTTTGTCGTTTATCGCCTTTACAAAAGTAAGAAGGTCGTTTGTTTTTCCCAAATCCATCAAAGGAGAATATATACGGAATTATTTCAAATAATTCTTTAGAGGACAGTCCGTAGCTTTTAATCCTTCTGCGATGCTTTCGGCATTGAGGTGCGCCCCCTTTAGCGAAGTATGCGTATGATCTTTATTAAAGTACTCACTTACCGCACGTAATCCTTGTTCCCAACCTTTTTTTTGCAATTTGTCCGCTGTGAGTTTATTCAAATCAATAAAATACGCTCCGGTTCGCTCTGCCGCTTCACGAGTCCATTTACCGAAAGAGTCGGTATTACGCTGAATTTGTCCATTATCCCACACATTGCGTGGAGTGTGGCTGAGCACAATAGGAATAGCACCCTTTTCTTTCACATCCATAATAAATTTACGTAAGTACCAGCCGAAAGTATAAACGACCTGATATTTTCCGGTAGACTCCATCAAGAACACCTTGCTCTCATTTCCAGCTCCGGGCAATTCTGCACGCGCTTTGCCAGTATTAACAGCCCCGGCATCATTATGACCAAACTGAATAAGTACAAAATCACCGGGCTGCAGTGCACCGTATACTTTATCCCAACGCCCTTCATCCAAATAAGTACGGGCACTACGTCCGGCTTTAGCGCAATTTTCAACCGTTATCCTATTCAAATCAAATTCATCCGCAATAACACTGCCCCAGCCCCACATACCATTCTCATCGTTATCGTTATTCTTCACCGTGCTGTCACCCACGGTAAACAGTACCGGACACCCCTTCCTACGGTTCTTACCCATAACAGTATCCTGATCCATCGGCTTCAAATAATCGGCAAGTTGCAACCCTTTACATTTACGGATACCTTCAATTGCCGACTCCGCATTAACACGGGCGCCAAAAGCACTGGTATGAATACGATCAAGGTAGAACATATATTTCACTTTCTCTTTACCATACCTTTCAAATTTACGGGCGGTAATCTCATTTAAATCAATGAAAGGTATCCGTTGTTCTTTAGCTATCCGTTTAGCCCACAAACCAAAAGTTTTATTTACACGTGTAATAATCGTACTATCCTTGTCGTCCCACGCATTACGGGGAGTCAGAGATAAAAGGACTGGATGCGCCCCTTTTGCTTTTACATCCCGTACAAAACGTCTCATATATTCACCATAGGTATATACCGTTTCCTTTGCGCCCGTTTCTTTGATTATCACATTCAAACTGTCTTTTCCGATTCCCGAAATAGAAGCACGCGCACGACCACTATCATACGGTCCGTTATCATTATGTCCCAGTTCTATAAAAACCCAATCATCCGGACGTATCCCTTTAAGAACTTCCGGCCAAAGGCGGTTATAAAAAGTCCGGCTGCTTGTTCCGCCTAACGCGTGATTTTCCACTGTTATTTTATTAACATCAAAATACTCGCCCACGTAATATCCCCATCCCCATTGTCCGTTATTTCCATTGCCCAAAGTACCGGTACGCATGGTGGAATTCCCCACTAAAAAAAGTACAGGATTATCCCCTCTGCGACTGGAACCGGCGATAGGCCTCACAGTCCGCGCCTTATTCAAACTGTCCAACGTATTATCAATTACATTATTTACATCCTTCATCGGAGCGGCAACTCTATTTTGAGCACACAATGACAGATTGATAGAAAGCGCAATACACCCCGGCAATAAGTAGCATAAGAAACTTTTTTTCATAACAAGCATTTCATTTTAATAAAAGAAACCATCTATATTTTACACGTCTACAAATATTCTTCATGACACCCTTTTCGTCCACGATTCCACATACGTGCCGTCCCAGATAGATTGACTGCGCATTTTGCTACAAAGCCATATTATCGAAAAAAAATGACCGGAAGTACCGCCTTGGCAGAAACGGAACCTGCCAATACCAAAAGAAAGGAAATAAATCCAAGTAGTTTTTTCATGTGCCTTTGATAGTTTTAATAGAATTAAGAAACGAACTTTATTCTGCATTGCAAAAATAAGAGCTTCACGGCAAACGAGTTCTGAGCCTTTTGGCGGTTCTCTTATTGTTTTTGTCGTTTATCGCCTTTACAAAGGCCAGAAGCTGTCTTATTTTTACAAACCTTATACTATCCGCCGTTCAAAGCAACGAACGGCACAAAAGTCTTACCTTGACACACTTACGTACAAAGAGAATCAATCGCCGAATTTCACCAGCTCTACCCTTTCGCCCAAGACACGGCAATATTTACCGTTTTCCTTACGGCGTTCGGGGATAAACTGCACGCGGACAGCTTTCACTTGCTCCGTACTGACCTCTTCGGGCGTATCCACTCCGTTTCCCGCGCAGCTCAATTTGTAGTAGAAAGAGCCAAGCCCGTCCAGATGGACACTGTTGCCGTTCTCCATAAAGAATGACATGACTTCCGGCAACGAACGGATTACCGCATGCACATCCGCGGGCGTAACCGTACACTTCCGGCTGATGGCTTCTCCCAAATCCTGCGTATTGACTGTGTGTTTGTTGACACATGCACGGGGAAACCATTTGTATTTCCCGCCTACTTTGGCACGACTCTTTTTATAAAACATACCGACTTTATTTTAAAAGGTGAATAACTTCCTCAGGCTGCCTGCCTGAGGTTACCGCAAAGATACGATTAAAAGGCTTCTAATATACTATTAAAAGGCTTTTAATTATATATTGTAAGCCTTTTAATCATACCTCGGTCATAGGCTCATCACGGGTAACCCTACGGACAAGCCCGCCATCCCCGCCAAGAAACAGCCCCAAGCATGCATACATATACCGTTGTTTTTACAATATATTGCATATTAAAGAATAAAAAAATTCTCATTTCTGTATATTCTTTCCAAAATATTCCCTACTTTTGCGCCGTTCTAAGAATAATTATACAGAAAGATGAAAAAGAAAGCTAATCGGTTAGATGCCATCAAGATGATAATCTCAAGCAAAGACATCAGTTCTCAGGAAGAATTGTTGCAGGCTTTGGGGAAAGAGGGCTTTGAACTGACGCAAGCCACCTTGTCGCGCGACTTAAAGCAACTGAAAGTAGCCAAAGCGGCCAATATGAACGGGAAATATGTATATGTACTGCCTAACAACATCATGTACAAACGCAGCAACGACCAAAGCGCCAGCGAAATGCTGATGACCAGCGGGTTCGTTTCACTTCATTTCTCCAAGAATATTGCCGTCATCCGCACCCGTCCGGGCTATGCCAGCAGCATGGCCTACGACATCGACAACCGCGAATGTCCCGCCGTACTGGGCACTATCGCCGGGGACGATACGATAATGATGGTTCTGCACGAGGCTGCATCCCATGAAGAGGTGCGTGTTTTTCTGTCACAAATCATTCCTAACATGAAGTAAGTCAGTATAACTATAATATAACGAAATAAAAGAAATGGATTCGAAACAAATTGATGTGATGGTAGCTGATGCCTCACATGAAGTTTACGTGGATAAGATTTTGGATACCATCCGAGAAGCTGCCAAGGTACGCGGAACGGGCATCGCAGAACGCACGCATGAATACGTAGCGACTAAAATGAAAGAAGGAAAAGCTATCATAGCTTTGTGTGGAGAGGAATTCGCCGGTTTCACTTACATCGAGAGTTGGGGAAACAAGCAATATGTAGCTACATCGGGACTTATCGTACATCCCGACTACCGCGGCCTGGGACTTGCAAAACGCATTAAGACGGCTTCTTTCCGCCTGGCACGCCTGCGATGGCCCAAGGCCAAGATTTTCAGTCTGACCAGCGGGGCTGCTGTCATGAAGATGAATACCGAACTGGGCTACGTACCGGTTACTTTCAATGAGCTGACAGACGACGAGTCTTTCTGGAAAGGTTGCGAGGGCTGCATCAACCATGACATATTAGTAGCCAAAAACCGGAAGTTCTGCATCTGCACGGCAATGCTTTACGACCCGAATTTACACGAAGAAGATAAAATATAAATAAATGAGGAATTATGAATGAAGAATTTGGCTGCGCTTTATGCTGCATAGTAATTCTTCATTCTTAATTCTTCACTCTTAATTTAAAAGTTATGGAAGCAAAGAAGAAAAAAGTAGTGGTCGCATTCAGCGGTGGTCTGGATACTTCATTTACAGTTATGTATCTGGCTAAAGAGAAAGGATACGAAGTATATGCGGCTTGCGCCAACACCGGTGGTTTCAGCCCCGAGCAGTTGAAAACCAACGAAGAAAACGCCTACAAGTTGGGTGCCGTAAAATATATCACTTTGGACGTAACGCGGGAATATTACGAAAAGAGCTTGAAATACATGGTATTCGGCAATGTGTTGCGTAACGGCACTTATCCCATATCCGTAAGTTCCGAACGTATCTTCCAGGCATTGGCCATTGCACGCTATGCCAACGAAATAGGCGCAGATGCCATTGCGCATGGGTCTACCGGCGCGGGCAACGACCAGATACGCTTCGACATGACTTTCCTTGTAATGGCTCCGGGCGTGGAAATCATCACCTTGACACGCGACATGGCATTGAGCCGCCAGGAAGAGATAGACTATCTGAACAAACACGGCTTTGCAGCCGACTTCGCCAAACTGAAATATTCCTATAACGTAGGTTTGTGGGGTACTTCCATTTGCGGCGGTGAGATTCTGGATTCCGCACAGGGACTTCCCGAAAGCGCTTACCTGAAACATTGTACAAAAGAAGGCAGCGAGCAGTTGCGCCTGACCTTTGAAAAGGGTGAACTTAAAGCGGTCAATGATGAAAAGTTTGACGACCCCATCAAAGCCATCCAGAAGGTAGAGGAAATCGGCGCGGCTTACGGCATCGGCCGTGACATGCACGTGGGCGATACGATTATCGGTATCAAAGGCCGTGTAGGTTTTGAAGCCGCCGCTCCCATGCTGATTATCGGCGCGCACAAGTTCCTTGAGAAATACACATTGAGCAAATGGCAGCAATACTGGAAAGACCAGGTAGCCAACTGGTACGGCATGTTCCTGCACGAAAGCCAATACCTGGAACCGGTAATGCGCGATATTGAAGCCATGCTGGAGTCTTCTCAGCGCAATGTAAACGGTACCGCCATTCTCGAACTCCGCCCGCTCAGCTTCTTCACCGTAGGCGTGGAGAGTGAAGACGACCTTGTAAAGAACAAATTCGGCGAATACGGTGAAATGCAGAAAGGCTGGACTGCGGAAGACGCCAAAGGCTTCATCAAAGTGACCTCCACCGCACTGCGCGCCTATTACTCAAACCACAAAGAAGAAAAAGAAAACATCTGATATGGAAAAGAAACTGACACGTTCCGTCAACGACAAAATGCTTGGCGGTGTATGTAGCGGCCTCGCCAAATATTTCGGTCTGGACCCTACACTGGTACGCTTGGGATATGCCTTTCTCTCGATATTCACTGCCGGGTTTCCCGGAATCGTGCTCTACATCTTGGCCTGTATCATCATACCTAAAGACACTGCAATATGATTAAAGTAGGAATCATCGGCGGAGCCGGATACACGGCAGGCGAACTGATACGCCTGTTGCTGAATCATCCCGAAGCGGAAATCGTATTCATCAACAGCTCGAGTAATGCCGGCAACAAAATTACCGACGTACACGAAGGACTGTACGGAGAAACAGATTTAGTATTCACCGACGAACTTCCGTTGGACGAGATTGATGTGCTTTTCTTCTGCACGGCACATGGCGACACTAAGAAATTCATGGAAAGCCATAACGTACCGGAAGACTTGAAAATAATCGACCTCTCCATGGACTATCGCATCAAGAGCGATGACCATGACTTTATTTACGGACTGCCCGAATTGAACCGCCGGGCTACCTGTACGGCAAAGCATGTTGCCAATCCCGGATGCTTCGCAACCTGCATCCAGCTGGGATTGCTTCCGCTTGCCAAGCACCTGATGCTGAACGATGACATTATGGTGAATGCCATCACCGGCAGTACCGGTGCGGGCGTCAAGCCGGGAGCGACAAGCCACTTCAGCTGGCGCAACAACAACATGAGCGTGTACAAAGCTTTCGAGCACCAGCACGTGCCCGAAATCAAGCAATCACTCAAACAGCTCCAGAACAGTTTTGATTCGGACATCGATTTCATCCCCTACCGCGGCGATTTTCCCCGCGGCATTTTTACCACTATCGTGATAAAGACCAAAGTGGCGCTGGAAGAGATTGTCCGTATGTACGAAGAGTATTACGCCAAAGACTCCTTTACGCATATCGTCGACAAGAACATAGATTTGAAGCAGGTTGTCAACACCAACAAATGCCTTATACACTTGGAAAAGCATGGTGACAAGCTTCTTATCATTTCCTGTATAGACAACTTGCTGAAAGGAGCCAGCGGCCAAGCCGTACACAACATGAATCTGATGTTCAATTTGGAAGAAACGGTCGGCCTCAAACTGAAGCCCAGCGCTTTCTAAAGCATTTTTAATTTGTAATCAGTTACTAAAAGAATGAAACTATTCGATGTATATCCCCTTTTCGACATTAATATTGTCAAAGGAAAAGGCTGCCATGTATGGGACGACAAAGGTACGGAATACCTCGACCTCTACGGCGGTCATGCGGTAATCTCTATCGGGCATGCACATCCGCACTACGTAGAGATGATCAGCAAACAAGTTGCCACACTCGGATTCTATTCCAATTCCGTTATCAACAAACTGCAGCAGCAACTGGCAGAACGGTTGGGTAAGGTCTGCGGATACGACGATTACTCCCTGTTCCTTATCAACAGCGGAGCCGAAGCCAACGAGAACGCGTTGAAACTCGCTTCGTTCTATAACGGACGTACACGCGTGGTATCTTTCTCAAAGGCTTTCCACGGACGGACTTCATTGGCAGTAGAGATGACCGACAATCCTAAAATCATCGCCCCTATCAATAACTGCGGACACGTAACCTATCTCCCGCTGAATGACATAGAGGCAATGAAAGCCGAACTGTCAAAAGGCGATGTATGCGCCGTAATCATCGAAGGCATTCAGGGAGTGGGCGGCATACAGCTACCGACCGATGAGTTTATGCAAGCTCTGCGTGAAACCTGTACCAAATACAATACAATACTGGTTCTGGATGAAATCCAAAGCGGTTACGGACGTAGCGGCAAGTTCTTTGCCCACCAGTACAACGGCATTAAAGCCGACATCATCACCGTAGCCAAAGGTATAGGCAACGGCTTCCCGATGGCAGGCGTACTTATCAGTCCGGTGTTCACTCCTGTCTACGGACAGCTTGGAACGACTTTCGGCGGCAACCATCTGGCTTGTAGCGCAGCGCTTGCCGTATTGGATGTCATCGAGCAGGAAGAGCTCGTAGCCAACGCTGCCAAAACAGGCGCATACCTGCTGGAAGAACTGAAGAAATTCCCGCAAATCAAAGAAGTGCGCGGACGCGGATTAATGATTGGTCTTGAATTTGAAGAACCTATCAAAGAACTGCGTCTGAAATTACTGAAAGAACAACATGTGTTTACGGGTGTCAGCGGTACGAACGTACTCCGCCTGTTGCCGCCTCTATGCCTCGGCATGGACGAAGCGAACCTCTTCCTGGAACGTTTTAAGAAAGTACTTTGATATTTGAAGAATAATCAGCAGACAAAAGAGACGACCGAAAGAAGAATACCTTCCTGTTTCGGTCGTTTTTTATAGAAAATCCATACCTTTGCCGGAAGACAACATTTTAAATTACAAGATGATATGAAAACAGCAATTATCGGTGCAGGAAATATGGGCGGGTCTATCGCCCGCGGTTTGGCCAAAGGAACCATCATCCCGGCCAATGATATCATTGTTTCTAATCCTACGCAAAGTAAATTGGATGTACTGAAGGCAGAATTCCCGGCGTTGCAAACCACACGCGATAACCAGGAAGCCGTGACCGGAGCCGAGCTTATCATACTCGCCGTTAAACCGTGGCTGATGAAGTCCGTAGTGAGCGAACTCAAACTGAAAAGCAAACAGATACTTATCTCCGTGGCGGCCGGCATACCTTTCGAGGAGTTGGCGCACTATGTGGCAGATAAGGAAATGACTATGTTCCGCCTCATCCCCAACACCGCTATCAGCGAGATGGAGAGCATGACGCTTATCTCCAGCCGGAATGCAAGCAAAGAACAGGAACAACTGCTGCTCGACATCTTCAACCAGATGGGACTTGCCATGCTGATTCCCGAGGAAAAAATAGCGGCCGCCACCGCCATGACTTCCTGCGGTATTGCTTACGTACTGAAATATATCCAGGCCGCCATGCAAGCCGGAATAGAGATGGGCATTTACCCCAAGGACGGAATGCGCATGATAGCCCAATCGGTAAAAGGCGCCGCCGAACTGATACTGAACAACGATACGCATCCCAGTGTGGAGATTGACAAAGTATGCACTCCCGGCGGAATTACAATCAAGGGCATCAATGAGCTGGAGCACCGGGGATTCTCCTCCGCCATTATCAATGCCATAAAAGCAAGTAAATAACAGAACTAATCCACTTAATACGAACCACATGGACGAACAGATTAAACAAATCGCCGAACGCCTGCGCGGATTGCGCGACGTATTGGAGCTGACTACCGAAGACATCGCCCGCGATTGCGACATCTCGGCAGAAGAATACCGTCTTGCAGAAACGGGAGAGTTTGACATCTCCGTAAGCATGCTGCAAAAGATAGCCCGCCGTTACGGCATTGCGCTGGACGCATTGATGTTCGGCGAAGAACCGAAAATGAGCAGCTACTTCCTTACCCGTGCAGGAAAAGGAACCAGCATCGAGCGTACAAAAGCCTATAAATACCAATCACTGGCCGCCGGCTTCATGAACCGCAACGCCGATCCGTTCATCGTTACCGTAGAGCCCAAACCGGAAAACGATCCGATACATTACAACAGCCACTCGGGACAGGAATTCAACCTCGTTCTGGAAGGCCGCATGATGCTGAGTATCGACGGCAAAGATTTAATTTTAAACGAAGGAGACAGTTTGTATTTCAACTCCAAACTGCCTCACGGCATGAAAGCGCTGGACGGAAAGAAAGTACGGTTCCTTGCTGTAATCATGTAACAACATAAATGAAGAATGAAGAACGAAGAATGAAGAACGGGGTGTATGCTTATGCCGTACATCAGGTTCTTAATACCCAATTCCCCATTCTTAATCCCTAAAGTTATGGTAGAAAGATTTTTATCGCAAACGTCCTTCACTTCTCAAGAGGACTTTATCAAGAATTTAAAGATTAACGTACCGGAGAATTTCAACTTCGGTTATGATGTAGTGGATGCCTGGGCTGCCGAACAACCCGACAAGCCCGCATTGCTCTGGACCAACGACAAGGGCGAACAAATCCAGTTCTCATTTGCCGACATGAAGCGCTATACGGACATGACGGCTTCCTATTTCCGGAGTCTCGGCATCGGGCACGGGGATATGGTAATGCTGATTCTGAAACGCCGTTATGAGTTCTGGTTCAGCATCATCGCACTGCACAAACTGGGTGCCGTCGTTATTCCCGCCACACATTTACTTACCAAGAAAGATATCGTATACCGATGCAATGCCGCAGACATCAAGATGATTGTCTGTGCAGGCGAAAGCGTCATTACCGACCATATCACCGCCGCCATGCCGGATTCTCCGAGTGTGAAGAAGCTGGTGAGTGTAGGTCCGGAGATAGCCGAAGGCTTTGAGGATTTCCACAAAGGCATAGCCGATGCCGCCCCGTTCGTAAGACCGGAACACGCCAACAGCAACGATGACATTTCCTTGATGTACTTCACCAGCGGAACCACCGGCGAGCCGAAGATGGTAGCCCACGACTTCACGTATCCTTTGGGACATATCGTTACCGGAAGTTTCTGGCATAATCTGCATGAAAACAGCCTGCATCTCACCATTGCCGATACAGGTTGGGGAAAAGCCGTATGGGGCAAACTGTACGGGCAGTGGATAGCCGGTGCCAACATCTTTGTATACGACCACGAGAAATTCACTCCCGCCGATATTCTGACAAAGATACAGGACTATCACGTCACCTCGCTTTGCGCGCCGCCTACCATCTTCCGGTTCCTGATTCACGAAGACCTGACGAAGTACGACCTCTCGTCATTGCAGTATTGCACCATTGCCGGCGAAGCGCTGAATCCCGCCGTATTCGATACATTCAGGAAACTGACAGGCATCAAACTGATGGAAGGCTTCGGACAGACCGAAACCACCCTTACCGTAGCCACCATGCCGTGGATGCAACCCAAGCCGGGCAGCATGGGACTTCCGAACCCGCAATACGATGTAGACCTGATAGACTATGACGGCCGTTCGGTAGAAGCCGGTGAACAAGGACAGATTGTAATCCGCACCGACAAAGGCAAACCGCTCGGTCTGTTCAAAGAATATTATCGAGACGCCAACCGTACCCATGAAGCATGGCACGATAACATCTACTACACCGGCGACGTTGCCTGGAAAGACGAGGACGGTTATCTCTGGTTCGTGGGACGCGCCGACGACGTTATCAAGAGCAGCGGTTACCGCATCGGTCCGTTCGAAGTGGAAAGCGCCCTGATGACGCATCCCGCGGTTATAGAATGCGCCATTACCGGAGTGCCCGATGAAATCCGGGGACAAGTGGTGAAAGCTACCATCGTACTGTCCAAAGAATATAAGGACCGTGCAGGAGAAGAACTGATTAAGGAGTTGCAGAACCACGTAAAGAAAGTGACCGCACCTTACAAGTATCCGCGCGTCATAGAGTTTGTAGACGAACTTCCCAAAACCATCAGCGGTAAAATACGCCGTGTGGAAATCCGGAAGAACGATGAGAAATAACCGCTTCGAACAAAGAAGAGGTATAACAAGGTTTATAAAAGAAAGGAATGTGCCGAAATGATGATTAACATATCATTTTGACACATTCCCTTTATTTTTAGGGATGAGACTTACCGTTTCCGCACTATATCCTGCAAACGGAAAAAGGCATCCGAATAACGCGCTCCCCACAATTCATACCTTTCACACTGCGTTTCTACCTTACGTGAAAAGTTATCCCAGCTTTTCTTCTCTACCGGCGACCAGACATTCTCGGCCAACGCCGCCATACGGGGAAAGAGAGAGAACTCCACTTTCCATGTAGTGGGAATATACTCCGTCCATAGGCACCCTTGCGCGCCCCAGATAAGTTCAGTCTGTCGGTCAGTCAAAGAATCGGGAACAATTTGAAACTCATACACCTTCTCCAATGATAAAGGTCCTCTCGGCCCTATCTCGGATTGTGTACGGCTTTCTTTCATGTTGAAATACGACCATGCCGAACAGGCAAATATGGCACGGTGCCCGGTTTTCAATGCTTTCACGCCATAGTTCGGACGGCGCCAATTCATGATAATGCAATCCTCGGATATACCGCCTTCCAATATCTCGTCCCAGCCGACAAGCGTTTTCCCTTTAGCGTTGACAACATCCTGTACATAATGGATAAAATAGCTTTGCAAGGCTTTCTCGTCAGCCAGACCATGGTCGCGCATGAACCGTTGCGTTTGCTCGGATTCCTGCCACCAGCGTTTGGCGCATTCATCACCCCCCACATGGATGTATTGCCCGGGAAATAAGTCGCACAGTTCCGAGAATACATCTTTCAGAAAGTCGAAAACTTCCGGTTTGGGAGCAAGCACATTATTGAATTTATTGAAGATTCCCCAGGTAAGCGCACATTTCTTCAGCTCATCCGGTGTAGTGCTGAATTGGGGATAAGTGGCAAGCACAGCCATGCAATGCCCGGGAATGTCAATCTCCGGTATAACGGTGATGTATCGCTCGGCGGCATATCGCACCACCTCGCGGACGTCTTCGTGAGTGTAGTAACCGCCATAAGGAAGCGGCTGATACTTTCCCGGATACAGTCCTTCTATTTCCCCTTCGCGCACAGAACCTTTCGCCGTCAGCTCAGGCCGGCACTTCATCTCTACACGCCAGGCCTGGTCGTCCGTAAGATGCCAATGAAAATAATTCAGTTTGTGCAAAGCAAGATAGTCTATATACTTCTTGATAAACTCTACCGGAAAGAAATGGCGTACCACATCCAGATGCATCCCCCGGTAAGCGAAACGGGGATAATCCACGACCTTGGCCGCTGCAAGAATCGGCAATACACCGGCTCGTACGGGCAACATCTGAATCAAAGTCTGTACCCCGTAAAATACGCCTGCCGCATCATTTCCTTCAATACGGACACCCGTACCGGGAATAACTTCCAGCCGATAACCTCCGGAAACTTCACCGTTGTTCCGATTGACCAGAACGATACCGTTTACCGCCTTATCAGCCGTACGCTTTTTCCCCTTCTTTGGCACATCGACCCGCAGAGGGATACCTAAATAACGATTTGTATAATCGGCAAGAAAATCAGCCGACGCAACCAGGGAAGAATCGGACACGCGGACAAGCATGCCTCTTTCAATTTGAACCGTCCCCTCGCCGGCAACGGTTATCTCCGCCGGTTCGGGAATAATACTGAACTGTTTCTCCTGAGCCTGTCCGGCAAGTGCGGAGATTGCAAAGATTGCAGTCATAAATTTCCTGAATAACATAGATGATGAATTATTAACTTTGCAAATATAAGCTTTTTATATAGATAAAACGATAAAAGGACTATATTTGCACGTGAATCGGGCTTTGCAAAAAGAATCCAATCACTAACGAAGAACGCCACGACACATGGGTAGTAGAATGCGGGCAGGAAGAGAGATACTTCTCTTAATGATTATCCTGTTCCTGTCCGGCCATATATGCGCGCAAGATAGCTATATCCACCGCCTCGGCATTGAAGGCCGACTGGGATATATATTCCCCACCAGCTCTTTCCTGCGGGGCGAAAACGATATGCGCAAAAGACTGGGTTCCGCCTGCTCCGCCCATCTGAAATACTCATTCCAACTGCAACCGGGTACGGCCGCCGACCGAGTATACGGAAGTTCTTATCAGGGAATGGGAGTAGGCTATTTCGATTTCGGCAACCGCAGGGAGATGGGAACGCCTGTCGCCCTCTACGCTTTTCAAGGCGCCCGTATTGCCAGGTTCACTCCCCGCTTATCACTTAATTACGAATGGGGATTCGGCGCATCTTTCGGCTGGAAGCCATACGATTACCTCGCCAACGCCAATAATACCGTTATAGGAACCAAAGTCAATGCATATCTCAATGCCGGAATTCATCTGAACTGGATACTGTCTCCGCGGTTCGACCTCAATATCGGCGCAGCGGCGGTACATTTCTCTAACGGCAATACCCAATATCCCAATACCGGTCTGAATACGGTAGATTTTAAAATCGGAGTGGTATATAATTTCAATCGGGATATAGACAAAGCGTTACAACCGTCACAACAAATTCCGGTTCCGTCATTCCCCAGGCATGTCAGTTATGACCTGACACTGTTCGGTTCGTGGCGGAGGAAAGCTATCGATGTACCGGGTGGACAGGTCCCGGCTCCCGACAAATATGCCGTAGCAGGATTCTGCTTTGCCCCTATGTATAATTTCGGGTATAAGTTCCGCGCAGGAGTATCTTTGGATGGTGTGTATGATGCAAGCGCCAATATTTACGCCAAAGATTACATTACCCCGCTCGACGGCGGCAATGAGGAAGACGCGTTCGGTATTCCCCCGCTTCGCAAGCAACTTTCATTGGGTGTATCCGCACGTGGAGAATGGGTGATGCCTTATTTCACTGTCGGCATAGGTTTCGGCGCCAATATCCTGCATGGCGGTGGCGACCTCCAATCATTCTACCAAATATTGGCTCTCAAAATTGACATGACCCGCGACACCTTTCTGCACATAGGATATAACCTGAAAGATTTCCATGAGCCCAACTACCTGATGCTCGGTATAGGTTATCGGTTTAATAATAAACGTCCCCGTCTGTATCATTAATCCGGACGAATACGCAACATCTCATTTTGACTATAGTGAAAAAGTTTTTTGATATATGGCAAAATGAATTATCACAGTAGAGAAAAACGATTAGAGTATGTATTCAGCAGAAATGCTGTTTATGCAAAATACCCTTTCACCTTTCATATCTTTCTATTTATGCGGGTTAGCGGGTGAAGGGGTACCAAATGTATTGATTTGATTTCATAAGAGTGTCGCTTCCTCCGTCCTGCAAGACGAAATAATTCATCTCGCGGGATAGATTTACTTGCCCTTTTAAACAAAATTATGATATTAAAAAACATAAAAAGGGAATGTATCTAAGCGACACATCCCCTTTACTCGCACTTAAAATTTTCTACCTATTATCTAATTACAGTTATCCTTTTTTCTTGTTACCTTTTTTATCTCCTCTTTCTTTATTATTACCCTTTTCAGCACGTTTAGCTTTTTCTACAGCTTTATAGTCCTGATATTTTTTGAATTGCTCAGCAGTTAAAATTTCTTTCAACTGAGCATCTACTTTTCCACGTTGATCTTTAGGTTTAGAATAAATTTCTAATATTTTGGTTTCTTGCTTATCATCCAAGTCCAATACTGCATCTAGTTTCTCAACAGTTTTCTTGGCTTTACTTTCTCCACCTTTGGCTTTCTGCGCGAAAGTACATACAGAAACCGTTAACAATAAACTCATCAATAAAACAACACGTTTCATAATCTTCTAATTTTTATTTGGTTAAACAATTCTTTATTACTTTTCATCAGTACTTGCCGCATATCCAGGATTCTGAGGCATATATAAAGTTCTATTCGCATCAATCACTGTCTGCGGAATAGGGAATATAGTATCTCTCAATGTAAAATTAGTACCATCAATCAGATTTCTCTCTGTAATACGAGGATACATAAACTTTTCTCCACCCATACGAAGTAATGTATATCTACGCTGTTCTTCAAGCAAAAGTTCACGACTACGCTCATCTAATATAAAGTTTAACTGTTCCTCTAAAGAACTCCCTAAATCATCAACAGTAATCAACTTAGCATTTGCTCTATTTCTCAACACATTGATATCGGCAACAGCTAACCCCGGCATTCCTCTACGAATAGCCGCTTCTGCTCTCAACAACAATGTCTCAGCCAATCGCATGTAAATCTGTGAAAAATGAGACTCTGTATTCTCCGTATAACCTGCATCACAGAAAGCAAATTTCAATGAATATGGGGCATTGTTAGAAACAGGTTTGGTATCACTTAAATTGTTGTAATCAAATGCGCTAGTCATCTTATCCGAAGCGTCTTTTTTAGCACTCAGCCAAACTGTGTCTCCCGGAGCCCAAGGACGCTTCAATGTTGTATTCATAATATCATTGCCTGCATTATCTGTCAATTTATCCGCATCTGTCAATACAAAATATTGTCCGATAGCAAACTCATTTCCACGCTCATCAATTTGTTTATGAACAGGATTGGGATCTTTACTTGACTCGTAGTACAATAAAAGGGCATCTTTGGTTATATTCATACGATGCCAACCACGTCCGCCACGTGCTTCCGTATAGGCTAAATTCAATCCATCGGCTCCTTTCCACTTAGGTCTATTATCACCATAACGCAAAGTAGATTCATGACGCATAATATTCTCACCGCCCCCAACAATACCACGCGCCCAATTCAATGACCACAGTATTTCAGGATTGGAATTGTTTATATTCTGAGGTTGAAACATTCCCATGAAGACTGACTTATCAGTACTTTGCTTACTCATCTGTATAGCATAAGGGCCACCTGTTATACATTTATCAGCCCACATATAAGCCTTATCCTCATCACCTAAAGCCATATACATTTCCGATAGCCAAGTCATGGCAACTCCCTTTGTCATAGTTCCCGTCTTATTTGCAGTCCAAGGTAAATATTCTGCTGCAAATTCCAAATCCTCGATAATAAAACGACGTACTTTTTCTACCGGTTCACGTACAAAGTCTGTATGGATATTATCAGTCGTTTCTGTTGTAACAATAGGCACAGCCCCCCATAAATAACTCAAATGACGATATGCCCACGCTCTGAACACCTTGGCTTCTGCCAATATCCGGTAATATTGATTTACTCCATTCTTGTCATTCCAATTTATATCAGAAACTATCGCCCTGTTAATAATTGTATTAGCTGCATTTACTGTTTCATAAAACCACAAGAAATATTTATCAAAATCTTTATAAGAAGGATGGTTGGCAACTCCCCAACTATTTAACATCTTATGCACATTTCCCTTATTCGAACCGGTTGCCATATTATCTGTACCTAATATATACAGTACATTACGCAAATCGACCGTACCAAAATTATTGGTATATCCCAATCCCTCAAATTCTTTACGAACTTCCGCATAAAGTCCATTCAGACCTTTTTCATACCCATCCAAACTTGTGTAAAGTCTATCTGCCGTATAAATATGTTCAGGTTCCTCATTTAGAAAATCATCTGAGCAGGAGATAAAATTCAACGTCATTATTATCCCCAAGAACAATATATATTTTTTCTTTTTCATAATATCTCAATTATTAAAATGCCAAATTAATGCCAAACGAATATTCACGACATGCCGGAATAGCTCTTTGATTGTCGAACTCCGGATCCATTCCTTCCCAGTCTGTTACCGTAAGCAGATTTTTTCCTGTAAAATAAACAGCCAATTTAGTCAGCCCTATCTTCTTGACAATTGCATTCGGAAGTGTGTATGTCAATGTAACATCTTTAATTCTCATAAAATCAGCATCTTCATAGCTGCTCGGACTAATAGATTTATTGGCAATATACTTATTGGCATTCTTTGCTGTACTCCAAAAGTCATTTGTAGGGTTATCCTTAGTCCAGAAGTCATGACGAATTAAATAATTCTTATCTTTAAACGGATTAGCCTTAGTCGAACCGGAAACTCCATACAACAATACATAAAGAGAGAAATTTTTCCATTTAAAAGTGTTCGACATACTCCAAGTGAAATCGGGTTCAGGTGAACCAAGAATTTGACGGTCATCCGGGTCTATCTCACCATTCTTATTCACATCTTCATATTTTGCATATCCCGGTTCGGCACCATACTTTGCTGCTTCCTCTTCTTCTCCCAACTGCCATGTACCAATAATCTTATAATCAAAATTACTCAACACAGGATGTCCAATAAACCATTTATTAGTAATATCTGACAATCCGTCACCATATAACTCTTTAATTTTATTTTTATTCCAAGCCAGACTAATACCTGTTTGCCAGGAAAACTCTTTTAAAGTTATATTATTAGAAGTCAAAGCAACTTCAACTCCGCTATTCTCAGTTTTACCAATATTCTGCATCACCTGTTGTATTCCATGTACAGAAGAAATGGTTCTTTTCAACAATAAATCTTTATTCAGATTGCGGTACACATTCAATTCACCTGCAATCCGAGAACGTAAGAAAGCAAAATCTAATCCTATATTATAGGACGTCATTACCTCCCAGCCCAAATTTGGCGAACCAATACTACCGGGTACATAACCGGGAAGCGGACTGCTGCCATCAGTATATCCGAGATTATTCATTAACGGCAAGGTAGAATAGGGCTTCAAACCGCTTTGACCATTTTTACCCACAGAGAGGCGCAACTTCAGGGTGTTCATTACTTCTTTCAATGAACCGTAAAACTTTTCATTATGAATATTCCAACCTAATGCCATAGAAGGGAATGTTCCCCAATGCTTATAGCGTCCCAATGTAGATGAAGCATCATGCCTCACAGTAGCTGTAAGCAAATAACGGCTATCATATGCATAATTTACGCGAGCCATATAAGAATGTAAGCGTGTCTTATCATTTACAAACGGTTCTATCGTCACCTGCTTCGCATCATGAATACCATAATAAGAACGTTCATCTCCACTAAATCCTTTACCGGAAATAGTAGATCCCTCCTTATGGCTTTCCTCAAAACTAAACAATCCAGTTACTGCCAAATCATGTTTCTGAGCAAAGGTACGCTGATAATTTATTATATTCTCCACTAAGAAAGAATATTTCATTGAATTTGTCATTTCACCTTCACCCCCGAAAGCTCCACTCTTTTTGGTATTGGTACCTTGATACCAATAATCCTTACCTGCACCATATTGAACATTGGTATTTAATTTGTAAGAGAGGCCATTCACTTTTGGTATTTTGACTTCTACATAATTAGAGGCAGTTAAAGAATAAGTTAAATTTAGATCATCATATAAACGACATTCCAATGGATTAATCTTCGTATCATCTCCTGTCGGATTTATATTAACAGTACCATCATCATTAAAAGGCTTAGCCAGAGGAGATTTATTAAATGCATCTACAAACGGTGGCTTAGCACCACTTCTATCTATATAAGTCCATCCAACACTATTACCCATCTTAATATATTTATTTATATCGGAAGTAACATTCAGGCGGCTGTTCAGGCGTTTGTATTCATCATTAATAACAATTCCGTCTGTACCCAAATAAGAAGCATTAAAATTAAATCGAGTATTATCTCCACCACCGGAAACTCCCAATTTAAAACTTTTGGAATTACCGGTCTTTACCAATAAATCTTTCCATGACCAATCTTTATATGAACCGCTCTCATAAACCTTTTTTTCAAAGTCTGTCAATGCCGCGTCCTCATCCGTTTCATCATCACTTGCCCAATTATTTTTGTAGTTCAAATATTCTTCCCCATTCATCAGTTCCGGATAATTAGCTACTTTTTGTATTCCATAAAATCCATCAAAAGTTACCTTTATTCTGCCCTTAGTACCTTTTTTAGTTTCAATCAAAATTACTCCTGCAGCCGCACGCGCGCCATAAATTGCTGCAGAAGAAGCATCTTTCAACACATTAATACTTTCTATTTCATTGGTTCCTATATCTGAAAGACTTCCGTAATAAGGCGCTCCATCCAAAATAATCAGAGGCTCATTATTAGCGCTAATAGAATTACGTCCGCGAACTAACATCACAGCACCTGCCCCCGGATCTGCCCCTGCAGCCTGAGACATTACATTCAATCCAGGAACCGAACCTTGCAAAAGTTGTGTGATATCTGTTGTCACCGTATTTTCAATACGATCTTTAGATACAGTAGCAACAGACCCTGTTACATCACTCTTTTTCTGAACACCATATCCAACTACGACAACCTGATCCAAAACTTGTGACTGCGGTATCAGCTTTATAACCAAAGGCTCTATCCCGGTAGATGTCACCTCTTTTGTTTCATAACCAATATAAGAGAATACAATCCTATATGTCTTATGATGTTTCTGAATCGGCAACGTAAAATTACCATCAACATCCGTGATAGTACCAGTCGTAAATTCCTTAAACTTAATATTAACTCCGATAAGAGGTTCGTTCGTATCATTATCCAACACAATTCCTTTTATACTCCCACCTTTTTGTTGGGCACTCACTCCAACGCTGGCATACGATACCATAAGCAACACGCACATCAACTTAATTAATGAGCTGCCTGTTTTCCATAAATGTATTAGCATGTTTTTCATTTAAAAAAGCATCTTTTAATTATATACTATAAAAATAAATACATAAACTTTCTTAATATCTCCACCATCATCAAGTCCTCCGACTTTACTACTAAATTACAATAATGTTCGAATACCGTGCAAAACACAAGATACCAAAAGAATTTGTGTATTCACCCACAAATATAGATATTTTTCTAATAAATCATACATAATTCGATTAATAATTTTAAAAATCTACAAATAGTATATTCAACACTAAGCACAACACATTATTAATAAATATATTATTTACAACACAAAGACATCATGTGTAAAAACACAAAATGTATAAAACAGAATCATCCTTCACACAAAAAAAACATCAATAAACATTTGCTGTTTAAAATATTAATCGTATCTTTGCAGAGTTCGAATATTTATCATACTTTTAGTAGTGATAATAAAATAGTATCCTCATCAAGTTCTCTGGTATTTATGTTTTTTCATTTAACAAATAAAAAATGCCATGAGGAAGATTACTTATCTACTAAGCAGTTTCTTATTAATACTAACAGGGTTTACAAGCTGTAATGAAGATCCAGTCAATGCCACCGAACAAACAAACAATGTAGCTTGGATTAAAGTTAAAAACATTGACGGTGGGGTTCTTTATATGAAACAAGATGAAACATTCGCCATCTCCGTCCTGATGTTTCCGGAAGAAGCCATTGATAAAGACAAATACAGTTTCCAGTTTAGATCATCAAATGATCAAGTTGCAACAGTCAACGAAGAGGGAATAATCACCGCTATTGGTGGTGGTGAAGCAACCATTAGTGTTATCCCCTCACACAATGAGAAGTTAGGTTTTTCATTCAAAGCTCAAATTAAAGCTACTCCCAACATTTTACTATCTGACGAAATTAAAGAAGGTATAAGCATAGAAATTGATGAAAACAGTACCGAGCATACACTTTATGATTTGTCAGCGCAATTAAAAGTTGTACCGGAAGAGTCTGCAGATAAAACACTGACTTACAACATTGACAATGAAAGTATTGCCACAATCGACGCAAACGGAATTATATCCCCCTTATCCGTAGGAGAAACTACAATTACAGTTAGTTGGGAAGCAGAAGAAAAAACAATTACTATACCTTTGACTATTGAAGCTATGAAAGTTGGGCCATTAGATCGAACAGGTTGGGTGGTGACAGATTTAAACGACGCCACCAATTCTTCTGGAGAGAAATTAATAGACGGCGATCCAAACACTGGATATAAGCTTACAAATAAGAAGGAAGAGATTGTTTCTGGATTTACCATCAACAAAACAAATTCTCAATCATTTTTTGCAATCCAAATAGAGCAAAATACAAGTAAAAAGGCTTATATAATTCAATTCGATTTATTCGGAAGCGATAATGGAGAAAATTGGCAAATAATAAAAAGAGAGATTACAATTGATGAAGCTAATAAAGAGAATAATACTATTCAATTAGAAAAAAGTTACACCTATCAATATATAAAAATAGAAATTACTCACATTGGTAATAAAGAAAAGAATTTTGATATAAAAGAACTAAATCTTATTGGAAACAAAGAATAATAGTCTTTCACGCCATTTAGATGGGAACAAAATTATTCTTTACATAATTAAATAGGCCGTAAAACTCGTTCCTTTATTGATATACTATCCAGAAATAAAAACAATATATGAAATTTAAAAAGAAAATTATCAGTTCCATTGTTGCACTATCATTTACCGCAGCAACATTACCTTTCATCTATGCCGAAACGGCCAATACATCGGAGGCAATATCCGAATTGACCGCTCCCGGCAAAGAAGTTTTGACACTTGCGGATAAATCTTTGTCCGGTGGTAACTTACGTGCTAAAATCGACTCCAAATTTGGTAAAAAATATACAGATTTAAAGAAGCTTGTCATTCAAGAAGGCGAGCTCACTGTTGAGGACTGCAGATTCATTCGCCAAAGCCTGACCTCTTTGGAAGAGCTTGTCATAGAAAAGAATGCCAACTTTGCCAATAGCATGGTTCCGAAAAGTGCATTTGACGGCATGACATCTCTGAAAAAAGTTACAATGACACAAGTAAAAGAGTTAGATCTTAAATCTTTCAGTGGTTGTGAGAATTTAGAAGAAATAGACTTTCCTAATGTAACTAAAACCGGTGTACAAGTATTCGCACAAGCCAAAGGTTCCAATTCCAGCCAACTGAAAGTTGCACGTCTTCCGAAACTGAAGCATGCCGAACCACGTATGTTTTATTACTGCACCAATCTTGCGGAGTTATATCTTACTAACCCACCGACACTTACCCGTCCGGTAGGTAAAGAAGGACTATGGTTTGAACGCGTTACCAAAATGATAATCCATGTTCCCTCACGCAAGGAATATGATGAATTCATGAAAGCGGAAAACTGCACCAATATAGATTGGAGTGCATTCAACTTTACAGCAGACAATGGCGACCAACTACCTTCTGTGAAACAAGCTGCAGAGTACAAAGATAGCGACTATGACTTTTTACGCAAAGAGCTATTGCCTCGTTTTGACAAAACAAATAAAGTATATAACGAAGGCTACTATACCGGCGATTATAAAGTAAGCCTGAATATGTACACATTCAACACCAACATCAATGCATGGATGAGTAACTCCCACGCCGCTCCGCAGTTGAGTACATTGGATGCCATCAAATGGGCAGCAAAAGTAGGCTTTGATGCAGTAGATGTGACCGGCTACTATATTCCCGGCTACAGCAATACCGATATGCCCACAAAGCCTGAAAGTGAAATATTGGCTTATGCCCGGAAAATAAAAGAATTGTGTGCCAAACTCAATATTGAAATCAGCGGTACCGGCATACAGAACAATTTTGCCGACGCCAATGAAGCACGCCGTCGCAAAGATGTGGAGCGTATTAAGTTTTGGATTAAAGCAGCTCACGAAATGGGTGCGCCTGTCCTACGCATTTTTGCCGGTCCTCCCCCCGCCGACATTCGTCGCGAAGGTTGGGAGAAGATTGCCCGTGATCGTATCGCTCCTCTTGTACGTGAAGTAGCTATATATGCAAAAGAAAATTACCCTGACGTGCACATTGGTCTACAAAATCATGGAGGTATGCTCGCTACGGCCAATCAAGTAATCCAGACGCTAAAATGGATAGATTGTGACAACGTAGGTATCATCAACGATACGGGTTTTTATCGTGAATTCCTAAACACCGATGCCACTAAATACGATTGGTATAGAGACATCGCCCTCGTACTGCCTTACTCCAATAATTTCCAAATCAAAAAGAAACCCGCCGGAGCAGAAACAGACGAATTGATGAATCTGAACCGATTAATGCAAGACATCCGTAAAAGTCCCTATCGCGGTTACATCCCTATTGAATTATTGTGGATAAACAGAGATGAGGGTTCTCCCAACAAATTGCAAACACCGCCTTATGAAGAGACAATCGCCTTCCTCCAAAAACTTAAGAAAGCGATGGAAGATAGTAAAAGCTATAAAGAAACAACAAACCTCCCTTCACAGGGAGGTTTGAATTTCAGCATAAACTCATTACATCCCAACATCATTGACTTTGATATCAAAACGAATACATTAAATTTACTGCCGAATACAGCTCTTTACCTACTGAATGAGCAAATCAGCACCTCAGGGAACAATTGCATAAGAGTAACCTCTGCCAACGGCATCCCCCGTTCCGAAATCGAAGAAATACAAGATAACGACCTTCTCGTTCTTAGTAATGGAAAATCAAAAGCACAATATCGTATACACATCAAACACTACCAATTAACCAATCATGCACTCAACCCTGATCCTAAACGAATCAAGGTAAGCAGCTACGGCACAAAATGCGACTTTACAAAAGCTTTTAACGGCATTTCTACCGGTACTTCCGAAAGCGGTTGGTTTTCGGATAACGGACAAGCGCGAGACGGCAAGGAGATCTTTTGGCTGGCACTTGATTTGGAAGAAGAGAAAACCATTCACGCATTCGGTGTAGCATGGGGAACTAACGTAAGCAGCCTGAAAAAGCGTATCAAAGATGGTACATACCGAGTGATGTACACTAACGACCCTCAAAAATGGGCTAAAGTATCGCACGCCAGTCAAGGCGGGAAAGAAGGCCTCAGTAATTATAATAAACCTCAAGGCTGGACAGAAGCCTATACACAAAATGTAAACAACCTGCCCGACGCGAATGGGAATAAGGTATTTATCCGCTCACTCGACAAACCCATAAAAGCACGTTACGTAATGGTAACCGGAGAAATTGCCAGTCGTACTATAGAAATATACAACTTCTTTGTATTCCAACGTCAATTGGTAGACGGAGTAATCGAAAAGCCAGTTTATCCGACTTTCAATCCGGTAAATATCCAACCGGACTACGAAGGCATGAGTATCATGCCCGGCCGTCCAGCCGTCATTAAACAAGGGACCAATGTACCTACCTATCATTTGACAGCTCAAAAAGCTATTACTGTAGCCGCCACCCTGCTGTCTCCCAATGACAAAGTAGTCTACACTTCCAGTCCTATCACTCTGAAACAGGGAGAGACCTATAAATTAACCCCCTCTCTACCGGCTACAGAAGCAGGTACCTACCGTATGCTTTTCACTATCAACGGAGAGAAGACAGTTTTTGACACTTACTACTTCACCGCTATCAAAGAAGATATACATCCATATACTTATGCTTCCCCCTATCCTGCCATCCATATGTCTGACGACCGGTTAGTTTACACTCCCGATAGTAAAGGAAATCAAGTTATAGACTATTCTAACGTAGGTTATATGGGTGGCGGCACAGCCATCCCCAATGTACCGGTACGTGTCATATTGGCACCTTCTGATAATAAAGATGCAGATGATACAGAACGCATTCAGAATGCCATAAATATGTTAGGACGCTTTCCTATGGATAAAAACGGTTTCAGAGGAGCCATCCTGCTGAAAGCCGGTACATTCAGAGTAAGTAAATCTATCAAGATAGACAAGAGTGGCATTGTTATCAAAGGAGAAGGTGACGGACATGAAGCCATCAAACAGCACAATATACCTCTCAGTTCTAAAAACTGGTACGATTACACACAATCAGAAAAAGCAGAAAAGGGTGTTACCAAGATAGTAGCGACTTGGGTAGCTGATTCTTACAACAAAAATGTAGCTATATTCAACATCTCCGGTGGAAACATCCAAAGTGAAAAGCCGATAGAAATAGCCGACCAATACGTTCCCGCTGGTACACGTACTCTCAGAGTACAAGAGATAGGAGATTTGAAAGCAGGAGACAATATACTAATAACCCGAGCTATCGGTCCGGCATGGGCACAAGATTTGAGAATGGATGTCATCACCGACGCCCCCGCTGTTTTCTCGGCTAACCAATGGGCTGTAAACGGGAAAGTAGACAGAGCATATCAAGGAATTAACCAAGAGCGCACCATACACAGTATAGATACACAAAATAAAATCATCACTTTAGTAGAACCTATAGTTGATCCACTGAACATGAAATACGGCGTATCCACTGTGACACGTTTTTCTTCTGCCAACCGTGTACAACACTCAGGCATTGAGAATCTCCAACTTATTTCACGCTTCAATAAAAACAGTACCGCTGAAAATACAGCCTTTGAAATCAACTACAAATCTTATGATGACGAATATCATGCACAAGTAGGTGTTCGTGTTGGAGATGCCGAGAACATTTGGATAAGAAGAATCACCAATTATCATATAGATGTAGCGGTTAATATATCCGGTGGAAGCCGCTGGATAACTGTACAAGATGTAAATTGCTTGGAGCCTGTAAGCGGTGTAGGTGGCGAACGAAGATACAGTTTCACAAATTCAGGGGGTACACTCGTATTGAACCAACGCAACTATACACGTTATACCCGGCATGGATTCATCATTATGGGACATGTTATGGGTCCCAATGTATTCTATAATGATCGCAGTGATTATCAGTTCGATGCCAATGAGCCACACCTCAGATGGTCGGCCGGCGGTTTGTTCGATAACGTAAAGGGCCGCATCTACGTACAAAACCGTTGGAACAATGGTACCGCCCACGGCTGGTCTGGCGCGAACTATACTATGTACAATAATGAAGGCAAGTTTATTGTCAGCCAAAACCAACTGGCTCCCAACTATATTTTTGGCCAGTCAGATGACGCTGACCGTCTGCCTTTTGTTATGGCAGAAGTAGACCCGGGTAATGTACCAAATTTCAAAGCATATGAATACAGTATCGGTCAAAAGATGCAACCGGGTAGTCTCTACCTGCAACAATTGAAAGACCGATTGGGAAAAGAAGCCGTAAAAAACACCAATATTTCCGAAATACCTGCTTACATCGATAAAACCGTTAATTTGGACGAGGCCTTTGCCAACTTAAGCGGAATAAATGTAAATGGCAAGAAACTGGAAGGATTCAAAAAAGAAGTATTGGAATATACAATTCCTATCGAGTTAGACTATACCACACTTCCCAAAGTAACAGCCACAGCTGTAAAAGGAGTCAACGTAACAAAAAGTGAAAGTAAAAAAGGTGTTACTTTCACTGCTACTCAAGATGGTAAGATTACCAATGTCTACACCATTACTTATGGTTACATCTCTAAAGAGCGCGTCTCTTCAAGTAATAGTGACAAGCAAATCGATAAATTAGTCGATGGAAGCAGCAAAACTTTATGGAGTCAGTCCGGTTCGCCCTATGTACAGTTCTATTTGGGAGACACTCCTAAGGAAATAGAAAAAGTATCATTGGGATACGGAAGAAATACTCAAATCAGAAGACAATACTATTTTGACTTTGAGATTTCCAACGATGGTTACACATGGGAAAAAGTAAAGAACTCTGATTGGCAAGAAGACAATCTAAAACGTGGACACATCATGGGTATGCTGGTACAACCGGGAGTGGGTAGTAAAAAATCCGATTACGAAACATTCATCTTCCCCAAAGGAGTAAAAGCAAGATTGCTTCGTATACAAATGTATGGCTGCCGCAATGGCCAAGGCTCCGGTTCCGCCAATGCTAACGCTTATTGGGCAATAGACGTGGTCACTAAATAATTTTACGGTTTAATAAGAACAATAGAAACCATCTATTTAAATAAAAACAACTTAATAGTAGTAAATATGAAAAACCTATTCGACATCAAAGACAAGGTAATCGTCCTGACAGGCGGTTGCGGTATTCTGGGAAGAAACATCGCGAACTATCTGGCCGAACAAGGAGCCAAAATCGTAGTTCTGGACCGTGTGGAAGAAGCGGGCAGGGAACTGGAAGCCGAACTTAACCAAAAGTCCGAAGCGCTGTTCCTCGTAACCGACGTACTGAACAAGGAAGTGCTGGAAGAAAACAAGAAAGCCATACTCGAACGTTTCGGCACCATCGACGTGCTGCTGAACGCCGCAGGCGGCAATATGCCGGGCGCTACCATCGCTCCGGACAAGACCGTGCTCGACCTGGATGTGGACGCATTCCGCAAAGTCGTAGACCTGAACCTCTTCGGTACGGTACTCCCCACCATGGTGTTCGTAGACGTCATGGCAAAGAACAAGAAGGGCGCCATCGTTAACTTCTGCTCCGAATCCGCTCTCCGTCCGCTGACGCGCGTGGTAGGTTACGGCTCCGCCAAGGCAGCCATCGGCAACTATACCCGCTATATGGCAACCGAGCTGGCAACCAAGTTCAGCCCTGAGCTCCGTGTGAACGCCATCGTTCCGGGATTCCTGCTTACCAACCAGAACCGTGCGCTCCTCACCAATCCCGACGGTTCGTATACAGACCGCGCAAAGACCATCATCGCGCACACACCGTGCGGACGCTTCGCGGAACCGGAAGAACTCTTCGGAACCATTC